>Ga0209395_1001043_pt1 | contig 39833 bp, 33 predicted proteins | sample GOMGulsemesocosm_3_FD_184635 | JGI IMG/M metagenome (GOLD analysis project Ga0209395, IMG submission 184635) | Methane-oxidizing microbial communities from mesocosms in the Gulf of Mexico - GOM9D Gulf of Mexico (SPAdes) (version 2) | ecosystem: Environmental > Aquatic > Marine > Cold seeps...
TCGTTACTGGGTTGTCAAATTGACGCTGAGCGCCATCTGGAAGAGTAATTACAGGCATTTTATATCCTTTTGCAGTGATGCTGCCTACGATGCAGCGTTTGCATAAATTAAGATGTTATTAAACATCATGTGATAAGTTTTCTTTTATATACACAAAGTAATGTAAATAAAGAACTGAAACTCAATCTGAACATTTTGCCATCTAAAGACTAAAAGTGATAACAATAAGTAGAAAGAAATTTCAGACCAAGTATTATATAGAATTACATTATAATTACACGGCTTTTGTTAATCTTACGTAGATTTATCCCCCTATAATAAGAATAAACACGTAATTCATCAAACAACGCAAGCCTAAATAATTTCACGAGCAATGGAATATCATAAAATGTCACACACAGGCCATATCAGTAAAATGGTTTCAACACTGAATGCAGATAATAGTGTCAGTTACCAATTACCACTCGACGATACACTTATTCCGTTAAACGAACTTATCGGTAAATCAATCACACTTACACACACAGGCAACATACATTGCTTAAACTGTGGAAAGAAAACCAAGAAAAGCTATTCACAAGGCCATTGTTTTGTTTGTACACGTAAGCTAGCAAGTTGTGACATGTGTATTATGAAACCAGAAACTTGTCATTATGAACACGGTACTTGTCGCCAACCTGAATGGGCTGATGACTTCTGTATGACAGATCATTATGTGTATCTTTCAAATACCTCGGCATTAAAGGTTGGCATAACTCGTCACACTCAATTGCCAACGCGTTGGATTGATCAAGGTGCAACACAGGGTCTACCTATCTTCAAAGTGAAGACCAGACAGATCTCTGGATTAGTTGAAACGGCACTCGCTGAATTCATTGGTGATAAGACTAATTGGCGTGCAATGCTTAAAGGCGAAAACGCAGATCTTGATTTAAAAGCAGAAGCTGCACGTTTAATGCCTTTAATTGAAGAGCAGTTAGGCAATATCGAAATGATGTATGGCTTAGATGCAATTGAAGAACTTGAAGAAGAGATTGTTACTATTAACTACCCTGTTACTGAGCACCCAACAAAAATCATTTCACATAACTTTGATAAAGAGCCTGTTGTAACTGGCGTATTACAAGGTATTAAAGGTCAGTATCTGTTTTTTGATACTGGCGTGATCAATATGCGTAAATTCACAAGCTATGAGATCACCTTAACGGCTTAATTAGTTGACTCACCTGTCAATTAATAAATATAACTTACGAGATACTGACCGTTAATTTCGGTCAGTAGTTTGAACTTCATCACATTAATTTGCGTCATTTTCATACTTCCCAGTATTTACTCTCTATTTTGTATCTTTTTTCACTATTTAATATATAAAAAACTTAAAAATCAACTCAACTTCAGTGATTAAAACTACTTAATACGTGATTTAATAGTCACATATACCACTCACCACTAAACACCCAGTTTATAAGTAATGGGTGAGACAACTTAACCACGATATTAACCTAGTAGAGATAAGAAAATGCAAGTTAAAACCCCTTTCTGCGTTCGTAATGCCGCAGCTGACACATTCGCAATGGTAGTATTTAGTTTTGTTGTGGGTATGCTGATTGAGATTTTTGTCTCAGGGATGTCATTTCAACAATCTTTAGCTTCTCGTATGGTTTCAATTCCAGTGAATATTGCCATTGCTTATCCTTATGGCTTATATCGTGATTTTATTATTAAGAGCAGCGCTAAATTAGTTAAGAGTAAATTAACTAAACAATTTGGTGATACATTTGCGTATGTCTCTTTCCAATCACCCGTTTATGCATTAATTTTATTATCAGTCGGTGCAGACTTCGCCCAGATCGTAACAGCTGTATCAAGTAATGCTGTGGTATCTTGTTTTGTTGGTGTGTTTTACGGCCAGTTCCTAGATTTATGCCGTAAGCTGTTTCGTGTACCAGGTTATCACGTAGGCATTAGCGCTTAGTATCTTGTAACGGCACGTTCATTAAACAGATCTAGTTACAACTTATCAATATAAATAGTAAAGGCGCATGATGATGCGCCTTTTTCATATTTGCTCCTAACCTTTGACTTCTAAAGCTAGCCTTTTAATTTATAAAACGAAAAGCGCTACGTATCAAAAAGCACTAGCTAGCCGTTGTAATCATTTCTAAGTCTTGTTCCGACTTTAACGTCAATGCAATCTTAATCCCGTTATATTCAATCAAGCTTTGTACGTGAGAGCCACCACAAGGCATAGTAATACTTTCCCCTGGGCCTAAATCGCAACACCAAAAGCGAGAGTCCGTCAGCGCTTCACCTTCACATTTCATCAAAACTGGTGCTTTAGTCGCAAGCCAGGTTGCTAGCACGTCATTAACCTTCGTTTCGATAAGCGCGAGATCGGCAAGCATCTCAGCAACATTAAGACCACGTTTTTTCAACGTTTTACCTAAGCGATAACTGTCTGTCGATTGATTTTCAGAAACCAGACTTAATACCTGTGCGTATGAGTGAAAGTCACGGTTATTTAGCACATCTTTACGCGATGCATCTTTACGCCAATAAGTTTGCTCAAGCACTTTGTTTAATGCATAAGAAGCCAAATGCCCGGCACTGTGCCCGCGACTAAGTGCTGCTTGATAATCTGCATCAACAGTCAATTCAACCGTATCACTCACGTTTAATGCTAAGTCTGCTGCTAATTCATGCACAACAACAAAATGCCAACCTTCCTCGCCACGCTTTACAGGTATATCTGAACCTTTATAGAGCTTGTTATTTTCAATATCAAACGCACCTATCACGCAGTCTGTCACTGTGTGTTGCTTGCCATTAAATACCAAGATGCCCTTATCTGCTGGATGATCAGGCCAGATATGACTGATTGGGTGGAATGGGGTTTGCTCGGTAACGACATAAATACTGCTGTCTGCTTGTTCAACCCACGACACCTTCGTTAAAGATTGGGTTATACCTTGCGTAAAAAGTACTTTAGTTGCTAGTACTTGAGGGGTTAAAACTTCAGACATTAAAATTCCTTGGGGGTAACAACATTATTGCTAAATAATACCACTTCCTGTTGGTATTTTCTCTTAATACTAAATCCATACCTTTACATTATTGTTTGTTGAAGGGCCTGTTAGTTAGAATAATTACAAAATATAAAACTCATATTTACTTATAAAACTTTCCTATCGCGCAGTAAATGTCGATGACAATGTGCTAATAGTTAATATCAACAAGGTTAAAAAAACATGTTTACATTTCTTCTCGCGGACATGAATCTGCTTTACACATTAGCTATAAGCATCGTTTTACTCTTGTTATCCCTCGAGTTAATCGGATTAATTGTTGGTATTAGTTTACTCGATCTGCTCGATAATATATCGCCGTTTGATTTGGATGTAGATACGAGCTTACCAATCACAAATGGAGGAATAAGTAACCTCCTTGACTGGTTGTGCCTGACAAAATTGCCAATGCTTATATGGTTAATCATTACGCTGACTCACTTTTCAATAATTGGTTACAGCATTAATTATTTGGTATTAACATCACTAGAATGGCAACCACAATTAATATTCATATTACCGACAACTGTATTTTTTACATTCATAATGACCCATTTTGTTGGTTCTGCATTAGCCAAGATAATCCCCAACAATGAAACCTCCGCTGTATCTACATCCACCTTTATCGGAAGAGCGGCAAAAATAACAATTGGTATCGCAAGTTCGGGTAACCCAGCAGAAGCATTACTCATCGACGACTTTAACCAAAAACATTACATCATGGTGGAGCCTGAATTTGAAAAAGAATACCTACCACAAGGAACAGAAGTCGTCATCGTTGAAAAACTTAACGGTACATGGCTAGCAATCCCCTTCAAATAATAATCAAGGATAAAGCAAATGGAATTTGTTAATAATATTGAAAACTTACCTTTCATACTGACTATACTCGGCGCAATATTTGCCTGCTTACTTACAATTGGACTTATCATTGCCAAGCTATATGTACGATCTACCAAAGAGGTCGCATTTGTTCGTACTGGTATGGGTGGTGAAAAAATTGTTAAAGATGGCGGTATGATAGTACTGCCCGTCGTGCATGAAACTATCCCGGTAAATATGAATACCTTACGCATTGAAGTTGAGAAAATTCAGAAAGATGCGCTGATAACTAAAGATCGCATGCGTGTTGATGTGAAAGCCGACTTTTACTTACGCGTGGCACCAAATGTTGAAGGTATCTCAATGGCGGCACAAACCCTTGGTACCAGAACTATGCGAGTCGAAGAGCTTAAAAAATTAATGGAATCTAAGTTTGTTGACGTTTTACGCGCAGTCGCAGCTGAAATGACAATGACAGAAATGCATGAGCAGCGTACCGATTTTGTACAAAAAGTTCAGCAAAATGTTATGAATGACCTAAATAAGAATGGCTTAGAACTTGAGTCTGTATCGTTAACTGGTTTTGATCAAACAGACCTGCAGTACTTCAATAAAAATAATGCATTTGATGCGGAAGGCCGTGCACGTCTAGCCAAAATAATTGAGCAAAAACGCAAAGAAACAAATGACATAGAACAAGATAACAGGATATTAATTGAACAACGTAACCTGCAAGCCGACAAACAATCATTAGATATCGAACAAGAAAAGCTTGATGCAGAGCTATCACAACAGCAAGCAATTGAAATGCGTAAAGCTCAACAACAAGCCGAAATCATTAAGCAACAAGAACTAAGAGAACAGGAAGAGCGAGAAGCCGAAATTTATAAACAGCGTGCAATTGAAGCCGCTGAAATTGAAAAGTCTAAACAGATTGAAGCACAAGAAATTGAAAAGGTTAAAACCTTAGAGCAATCACGAATTCAGCAACAGCGAGATATTGAAGTTTCGATGCAAGAGAAGCAAATTGCTGTTGCACAAAAATCTGAAGAAGAATCTGCAGCACGTGCCAAAGCTGCTGAAGCTGAACAAAATAAAGTTGAAAAAGAAGAAGCTGTTATTACCGCTAGGGAAGTTGCACAAGCCAATCGTAGTAAAGAAATTGAAGTAATTGATGCCAAGAAAGAAGCCGAGCGAGAAGCCGTTGCTATCACAGTACAGGCTCAGGCCGGTAAACTAGCCGCTGAAGATAATGCCCATGCCATTTTGATCGAAGCTAAAGCAACATCTGATGCATTGAAACTAAAAGCGGAAGCGAACGAGAAAGTCTACGCCGTAGAAGCTGAAGGTAAACGAGTACAATACGCTGCTGATAATTTATTGAGTACAGAACAAATCGAACTGCAGAAGTCCCTCGCGATGTTAAATGTATTACCAGAGTTAATCGCTAACGCGGTTAAGCCTCTTGAAAATATCGAAGGTATTAAGATCTTACAGGGCTATGGTTCAAATGGTAATAATAAAATAATGGCATCAACAAATGATAATCAACAAACAAGTCCTTTGAGCCTATCTGAGCAAGTCACTTCAGCAGCACTAAACTATCGCGCAAATGCGCCATTAATTGACAGCATGCTAAAAGAAATTGGCCTGGTGGATAAACAAACAGGTTCATTAGAAGATCTAATCAGCGGTAAACATAACTTAGCCACGCAAGCGTTTTCTAGTCGGACAGCTCAAACAGATGAGCTATCAATCGAACCAAGCGTAGGTAAAGGCCTAAAAGGCACGACCGAAGGAGCAGAAACGAGCGTGTTTAAATATTAACCTGCATTTAACTTTTGCTACTCAGAATGTTTTTTGGGTAGCAGCCCTTTTCACGAGTATGTAAAGTTGAGTGAATTATCGGAATTTCAGCGATCTATTATTAATGACTAACAATGCATGATGGTCTAATTGAATCGCCGTTCAGATCTGTTTTAACGGTACACTACAAGTCTATTTTATTTCTCGGCTAAATCTAACCATCTCTCTTTTTCGATGTGCAAGTTCTTCCACAGAAACGTTGAATTTACTGCAGATACGGTCCTTCAATCAGCGTATTTCATGTGCTTATTTTTGATTGTTTGAGACCAGTGGGTGGAATAATAATACCGCCCACTGTTCTTGAGCCATATTAAACAGATATATTAAGCCACATCTTTTTCTATTTGATTTATTGTTTTTCGATATATCAGCCAAGCGGTTAATCCTGCAAGTATATTACCCACTAGCGCACCCACAAACAAACCTTGAATATCTGCTATTTTCGAGCCAATCCATAGACACGGCAGAAAGAAAACAAATAAACGTAACGCCGAAATAGTAAGTGCGGTATAGGATTTTGCCAGTGCATTTGAAACAGACACCATCAACATACATATTCCCAACGGACCAAGACTTAATGGCACAATGAGCAAGTGTGAATTAAGAATGCTTGCCACATTTGATTCACTAGTCATCAGATCTGCAAGCTGATTGGAAACCATGAAAGTTATTAACGCGATGAGAAATTGAAAACCTAGAATAAACTTACACGCAATACTGACTAATTGACGGATTTCAGCAATTTTATGCTCACCGAATAAACGCCCTACCATAGGGGGCATAGACATAGTTAGTGCTAATACAGAAACGATGGAGAAGAACTCAAACCGAGAGCCTAACGCCCAAGCGGCAACGGCCGCAGCACCATAACTGGCCAGCAGTTTAGTCGCGAGCAGTGAAGATAGCGGAGGTAATAGTTGGCTAGTCATGGCGGGTCCCATGATATTTCCAAGAGAGCGAATACTTGCTGCCACATCTAGATTACTCCAATTGAAACAGATCCAGCTCTTCTGGGTTACCTTCGGCGCGACAAACAAAACACCAATACTGAAAGCAATAATGGTCGCGAGAGCGGCACCATTAATGCCTAAGTCAAAGGTGAAAATAAAAATAGGATCAAGTACCATATTAATAGCACTGGTTGCCATCATCACTGTACCGGGTAGCATGGTGTTGCCATTCGCCCTGCAAATACTATAGTAAAAATACAGTACAGCCCCTACCCATGCACTCACCAACCAGACTGGCCAGTAGCCTTCAATAACGGCATACACAGAAGCAGGTGCACTTAACAAGGCCAAGATAGGCTCTCGAATTAACCATAATAAACCACAAATTACAGCGACACCTAGGCTACCGATCGTCAGAACTAAGCCACCAAGTTGCTTGGCGTATTGCGTTTCCTTTGCTCCTAATGCTCTTGATATTACGGCTGTTGTAGCAATCCCCAAACCAACCTGAATGCCAATAATGATCATTTGTATCGGAAGCGTAAATCCCTGAGCAGCAAGTGGCAGTATGCCCAATTGGCCGATAAATGCACTGTCTACAAGTTGAAAACTCATTAGAGATAATACGCCAAACAGCATTGGCCAAGTCATTTGAAATAGCTGACGAGCTAGAGATGGTTCTGATTTAAAATACATTGTACTCATAATTTGATTAGTCTATTTGTGCTTATTTATAATAATGACGGATGCGGCAGTTTTAGTCAGTAGCGACTGTATGAATCGTTAGGTAATAATAGAGATACTGCATACTACAGTTATTTTTGATGTTTTTACAAAAATTTAATAGAAAATTGATGCAGGGCTAGCTGCTTAATCGGTATCAAGGAGTTTATGATGAAAAGAACTGTGCTAGTTGCCATTTTGTAACGATATTGTCTATTTACAGTTCAATATTACAACCTGCAGCCTCTGCGGCTTCTAATAGATGCTGACCAATAAACAAGTCCTGCACTGCGATACCTGAGCTATCAAATACAGTAATGTCAGCCTCGGAGGTCCGACCTACAACTTTATTAGTAAGTACATCACCAAGCATCACTGGTTGATACTGCGTTACGCACGAGCTCAAGTGCTGAAACTCGCCTATTGCCATAGATTGCGAGGTAAAATCACAAAACAATTTAGCTCTCTGAAACAAAGCAACAGGCAGCTCCTGCTTGCCTTTGGTATCTGCGCCCATTGCCGAAATATGTGTACCTGATTGTACCCATTCAGCTTTAAACAGAGGGCTTGTCGCCGTAGTTACCGTAACAATGATATCTGCGCGTCGACAAGCGCTTTCTGCATCTGAAACCTGAGCATTGAAACCTTTCCCCGCCAGTGTTTCAACCATAACTTGAGCTTTTTGTATATCCCTGCCGACTACTAATATTGTTGTTATATCTCTCACGTTAGCTACCGCAGCGCATTCATAAAGCGCCTGTTGACCTGTACCAAAAATGGCCAGACACTCTGAGTTAACTCTTGATAATTTGGCAACCGCCACCCCATCAGCCGCGGCGGTGCGAAAAGCATTAACTTCAGTACCTTCTATGACAGCATCCAGTCGACCAGTACCTGGATCCAACAGAAAAATAGTCGATACATGGCAAGGTATTTTTATCGCTGCATTGCTCGGCCAATAACGCCCTGTTTTCCAGCCTACCAGCTCAGCAGTGTTCGCTGATTTCAAAGAAATAATACTCCCCTCAGCATGGCCTTCAGCAATCACCACAGGAAACAATTTTGCCTGCTTGCTGGCTGCAATAAATGCTGCAGCCGCTGCTGTGAAAGCAAGTTCATGACAAATAAGTCTGCTTGATAAAGCTTCGCTAATGTATTTCATCTTCAACCAACCTTGTATTCTGTACCAATAATTTCAGGACCTGTAATGTAATCCCCCAATGAAACGTCAGTAATATTCAGCGATAAATGTATTAATAAGATGAAGCTAAAATGGTGGGGCAGAACCTATCATCTATCCGAGTATAGTAAACATAAGGTTATGCATTTAGCTATAGCCTTATATTTACTGTATTGAGCGTTCATAAATATAAGAAGTTATATAGACAACTTAAACCACCTCGAAGCACCGCATTGTAGAACCTATATTTGATCACGTTTTCGCAGCATCCTAAAAAGCTCTGGGTCTTCTTTTTCTATCTTATCGCTATAAGGTGTATTCCATAACGCAATCGAAGCTTTCACCCCCTCGGTTTCAAATAAATCATATTCATTTATTGCTGAACCGACCATTCCGAGAAATGTAAGATTCGGTACATTTTTTATATTTTCAATTTTAGTGATCGGCGTTTTATCCAGTTCCAACCGCTCTAAACTAACTAGTTTATCCAACTTTTCAATTTTGGTAATCTTGGTTTCATTTAAGATTAATTCTTTCAAATTTGCTAGCTCATCCAGCCCTTCTATTTTAGTAATCGGGTTAGCTGAAAGCCGTAAATATTCTAGACTCGGCAAATCTGTTAATCCTGATATCTTAGTTAATTTAGAACGACTAATGGTTAACTCCTTTAATTTTTTTAGCCCGCTGATGTGCTCTATTTTGTTGATATTACTGCCCGCCAATACCAAGAGTTCTAACGATTGTAAATTGGCCATGTCTGGCGGAATTCGATCTAAATTGCCAACAAAATACAAGGTTTTAAGGCTTCGTGGTAAGTGAGTGACTTTACTGATACCCGGTACACCGTGTAACTCTGCCGAGGTTAACTTGGTTAATGTGCCGAAATCGATTAATTCGGCGATGTTACTGCCTTTCGCATCGAGAGTCTCTAACTCTGGAAAATTTTTGAAACTAGGTAGTTCACTGACTTCACTAAAATCAATGCCTAAATACTTAAGCTTGTGTAGGTTTTCAATACCTTCAATTTTACTTAATTGATTTTTTGTAAGATCCAGGTATTCAAGATTGGTTAGTTTTCCCAATCCGGTTACTTTTGTAAGCGGATTTCGATACAAAGATAAATAACGTAAATTGTTACCATCAAGTTGTAAATCGACACTGTTTAACCTCACCTGATATAAAAGTAGATCTTCCAATGCAGGGAAACCTTTAATAATGAGAACCGAGTTTTTATTATTAAAAGCTGCTGGAGAAAATATTTTTAGTCTAGGAAAACGAGAAAAGAAATTTATATCTCCAATATCTTTCCATGCTGTTTTGAACGCAATTAAGTTTCCGGTGCCATCAATAACAATTTTATTTGAGCGCGATCTGAAGTATGAATCTCCGACACCTTTACTATGGATCACAGGCGCACCATTCTTTCTTCTAGCCAGTGTTACATCTTTACTCAAAACAATAATAGAATAATCTCTGAATTTCCCACCTATACCATTTTTATCTAAATGAGCTTTCAATACCGCCAGATCCCTTGACGCTGTTATAACACCTTCATCGTTCGCGCTTAACTTCGCCATCGTTTGCGTTGAAATGAATAACATCATTATAAAAATAAAATGTTTTACTAACTTATCCTTCATTGTATATAAATCCTTTTATATCTGCTTTTGTTAGCTTTACGTCATTAAACCTGTTCTAGCTGCCTGCAATTGAAAACTCAGGCTCTGCCACAAGTGTGCTTTGAAATAATCAGCTTTTGGGTTTGGGGTAAAATCACCAGCTTGCAATAATGCCACGACAGTTTCATCAGTTGCAGGATCTAACAATTCCGCTTGCTCCTGCTTTGTTGCTTCTTGGTAATAATCAACAATATCTTGCACGCTACGAATACTATTATCAAAATCCGTGAATGGGATTAATTCTTGTGCACTTTCTTGCCAGCCTTTTTCTATATTACCTAAATTAACCATGCCTTCAATTTCTTCGACTTTAAAACCCATCAGATGAAGCGGGATAACAGCTCGCCAACTCAAATCATCCCACTCCACGCCATCTGTATCAAACTTGTCTTCTTTACTGTAAAGCCGTGGAGTCAAAAAATCATCGAAATACAACATTTCTATTTTGTCCATTAGCATTACTTTTTTAATGTCAACATCAGTAGTGGGATCTGAAGTGCGATATGAGTCATAAGGGTTAGCAATACGTTCTATACCTAAGTTGATATCAGTATTATCAACAGATATAAAATTCGTCGAAAAACCATATTTTTGTAATTGAAGTTGCATTAATACTTTCAACGCCAATATGATCTGAGAGTCTAGCCCTTGCGCATCAACCAGTGCTTTTTGCTGTTTTTCTGTGCTTATCGGATATACAGTATCAATATTAATGAGATAATCACCGACTAAACCATGCTTATCACGCAGTCCATTCAATTTGTCATGTAACTGTTGTACATCTCCACTGGCAACCTGAGATGAGTTTATCGACTCCCAGAGCCCCTTGATGTTATTTGTATTATCATTGGCAAATAGGCTAATCAGTGAATTGGCTATTTCCAAGGAATCCCAAACTAATAAACCGAGATTGATGATTGTACCTGCGACAATCAAGTGGCCAGCTATACCGTTTGTAGTCATTGAAACAGCCATGCGTTGAATAAACCGATTGCCAACCGATTCAGCTGAAACTAATAGGGATTTTAAAATAAAACCCGTTGTTAACGTAAAACTGCCAATCCCTTCAGCATACTTCTCAATTGCCTTGCGATATTTTTTATCTTCAATAAACTCATTCGCCTGCCAAAAAGAAATATAGCTAGACATATAACCTAAAAAGACAGCAAGTTTATCCAACTTACCACTCAAAGAATCGTTAACCTTCAGAAATTTTGAAGCGCTACTTGATTTAACTAAACTACTGCTGATAAGGCTCACTAATGCCGTGGTCGAACCAAGCCCTAATCCAACCGCTGCATAATCACGAAGTACTTCTGCTGCTTCTATATCAGTCAATTCAGCCCAACTTCGACCGTTAAGTGTTGCCGAAATTCCTTGTAAAGTCAGTACCATGTTAAATGCAGTAAAAATGGTTTTACCTGTCGCACCATACGCATTTTTAAAATGCCTATAGACTTTATCTTCACTTTCACCTAAGTCTTTAAATAATCGAGTTAATTGTGCTTTACCTCTTGGCACATAGTCAAACCGCGCTTCCACTTTCAACTTAACAGCAAAAGATAAATAAATATCCTTAATTGTTTCTATTTTACCGTTTGCTTTCCCAGTAAGTTTCATCTGATTGACTGTCATGACACTTACAAAGAAACGTAAATGAAAAGTAATATCTGAACTTTTAACTCGATATAGCATCAAGCGCATTAATGACGTATTGTATTTATCTAACACCACTTGTAACAAACAGGGCGGTCCTGAAGTGGGGATCACTTGATCTAGAAACATTTTAATCCCCAACGTTTCATATTTATCTACCGCAATATTGAAGTTTTCAAAAATGGTGGCTAAAAGACCTTCAGCTGGCTTACTTTTATCCGTGGTTAGAATATCTGACCCTTCCAAATTTGGAATTTGATTATCATTCACAAATTCTGGACGCTGCTCCCCCATTTCTTTAATCCAAATTTCGGATATATCAGGTATCTGCTCTGTCACACCATCAATTGAAGCCAGTTTAATTATGCCTTCTTGTATATCGTTATCCCAAACTAAGTCGGCAACTTTCTCGCTATGGGCAAGTGCTGAATAACAGGTTGCAATGGTTTTGAAGATAATATTCCAGTTAGTTTCTTCAGCCATATATGGCCCTGCGGGGTACTTACCATCTACAATTTTACCACCCGATGTATGCTCTAAATAATACTTAACCTCGGCAATAAATGCAGTGGAGCTAAGCAATTCCCACAGTGCCAAAGCCGCATCATTTATTTTACCCTTTTGTTCTCGGATCCAAAAAAAGTCGTTTAATACAACTGCACTTTCTCTGTCTTCTGAATATGGCTCAGATAATTGAGTTTGGATAATGCCGTAGAATTGTTTAATTGATGTGGCGAGTTCTGAACGTTTATGTATTTCTTCATCGCTTACAGGAGCAAAACTGTGCTCAAGCTGCAATTCCGTTAATGTACTCATTCTTGCCAAGTTGGCGATATTACGTTGATGTGGTATGCAAAGGATGTTGTGTGTTTCAATCGCTAGTTCGAGTACCTTCACTTTTTCTAGTAGGCGGTGGTTCCACTCAGGTAAAGTACAGTGCAGAGGGATCTTAACTACATATTGATTTTTCTGTAGCTTATCGTTATATACCAATTCAACTTTATTGGGATAGTCAGGCGTTGGTATTGACGTCAATTCGTTAACATCTTTGGTTTTAAATGGACCATAATCTAATGGATACAACATAAACCCATGTTTTATTTTTGGGTCGAAATTTTTAAGATAAGCAAGCGCGTACGTATCAAACGACTTATCACCGCTGTTAAAACGTTTTAAATGCTCTTGAGGGTCATAAAGATATCCGCGGTCTTCATTTAATTCTGCCTCAGAGATACCTTTGTTCAACATTATATTATGAATGATAGGATCAACTTCAGGGGCATCACCATGCCGATATTGCGACTCAAACTTATTATCTTGAGTAACCTTAATATTATACTGATACTTCTGATCAGTAATATCAATTGGCGCTTTAACTAGATGCCCAGCTTCTGTTGTCTGACCAAATCCAATAGGACCCATTGCATAATGCCACATTCTGCCTGGCGAATCAGAAACTGAGACTTCATCACTACCATCTTCACATTGCCAGTGTAAAACATAGCGATTACGGACTGGTTCATCGTTGTCTGCGTAGTAAAATTCAACGCTAGGGTAGATATCATCTACAACTACTTCGACATGATTGGTATTGAGCTCGTCATTTTTTGATACAAATGCAGGTGGATACGCTTCGGGTTCAAATGGATCTGGTAAAGATACCGATTTCAAAGTAGCAACCCAATCATTCACCAAAAATTCAATGCGATGTTTATATTCAAATACATGACCACTTTCAACTAAACTGATATCAATTTTTTCTATTTCACCGTCTAATAGCAAAGCAGAATAATCATTATAGAGCGACTCCAAGCCGGCAATATTATCTTTCACATCATCGCTGTAACCTTCATATACCGCTGTAGAGCCAGAAAATTTACTTTCATAAGTCGTTTTTTTCTTTCTAAGCTTGGTAATTTCTTTTTTTAATTCAGATGTATAGTTTGAAATATTTTGTTGAGTATTACTAAAAAAGTAATCACCAATTTTACTGGCTACATCAGGTGAATTCATATCTTGTTTAAATTTCGCGAAATCTTCCTCAATTCGCTGTAACAGCACTTCTTGGTAAGCTAACTTTATTAGCATTTGACTATAATCTGGTTGCATTTTGGTAAAATTAAAACTCATTGTCTCGTCCCTGAGTTAGAGTAAACGGTATCAGACTTCATACTGCTGAAGGCGGTCAAGAGATTGATCTGTTAATTGTTCGCTAATGTCATAGTTTCGTGCGAACTGCATCCATTTAACCGAATTAATCGATGGTTCACTCCATTCATTGACAATACGTCCAGACGGAAATCCTTGATTAGCGAGTCGTTGCCGTTGCCCTGTAATTTCTTCTATAGGATCGAGGTGCCCAATGTTAACTCTGCGCCTTACAGCTCGTTCTGGAAGATCGTCATAAGGCCAAAAGATAAGTTTGGCGACTTCAATATCAACCGGAACCTCCTCCTCCAGTACCCCATTACTATTTGTTGTACCTGTTATAATTTGATCTTCAATGTGAAGCTCATAATTAATATTGCTGTATACGATATCAGCACCATCTGTAAGCTTAATTGCAAAGAAAGCTCGAGGACGACTCATTTTAAATTTATACGTTCCTTCAGCTGCGTAAGTAACAGTTAAGCCGGTATCTTCTGGGATATTAATTTTATCACCGGGGAATATGCAATTTGGATTGGTTCTAAGTGATCTAAAATCATCGTTATCAGCTGATTCATAAAGGGCTTGCCAATTCTGTCCAAAACCATATTTACTGGCAATTGAAACAAGTGACTCCCCCTGTTTAACGGTATGTATCTTCATTAGGTTATCCTGTTACTTTAAACCGCTGTTAAACTTTCACTGCGCATTTTTCTGGGGAAGGTGATAGTACATTGACAGTGTGTTTTACAAGGCACTTTAGCCTTACCATTTTTATCCAGCCGACCTGTTTTTTTTATGCCATCAGGAAACGTAGCAAGGTAAGTCACGAATGGCACTGGAGCTTCGTCATCATCGACAAGTTCAATGTAAAAATATTCGGGAATAATTGAACTTTGGGGCTCAGATTTAAAGTAATCAGTTCTTCCTACTGGTGCAGGGGCTACTATTGGTTGAGAAGTATGAACACTAGATTGGACAGCTAGATTACTAAGATTAATTTGCTCTGCAGCCAAACTACTAATAGCGGATTGCTTAGAGATAAGCTCATATGGAATTGTCCGAGTTATGCCACTCGTTGACCGTACCGCCATAAACAAATCTTTAACTTTTGAACCAAGCGCTTCGGGTAAATTAGTACTTAATCTACCTACAGATGATAACACCGAAAATTCATCTAAAGGATCGCTTTGAACAATGACAACATTACCTGTTTCAAGGTGACGAGACAGTTGGTCAACGCTATTATTGAGTGAATTATTAGTGCCTACATTAAAGTCGGTTACATTGGTTATATTGGACTTGGATCCAAGTTCTGACTGACCTTGTATTAAACGAACAGCAGCACCAGGACGCATGACAGTTTTGAGATCTGGCACCCTAAGTTCATTAATATTTTTAAGTGTGTACTGCATAGCTAAATCCATTTAACTGAAGTGAAGTTTTAAATACCCGTTAGTTTTAACTTACAGCAAACCAGCATTACGAAACTGCTCGGGGATTTTATTCATGGTTACATCCTCAACCATGTAATAATCAATTTATTATACTACCCTTGATTGCTAATCAATCCCAATAAAACTAGTTAAATTAGTACCTTTGCAATACTTTTGGCTAGTAATGGTTGGTCTTTTAGTAAGTTAAATGACTCTAAAGACAGATGACGCTACTAGATCATCGAGCTCTGATAGTAGAAAGCAGTGGGGATTAAACAAAGAATTAAAACCAGGTACCACCCATCAAAAAACAGGTGGTCAATTAAACTTAAAGCGTTCTATATATAGAGAGGAGAGGATAGATTAGCATTAGTATCCAAACCTGATTATAACCGCTTAGCTAACACGACCTCTTTTAGCTCTTCAGCCTTTAAATAAAAAACATGTGCTTCGGCTATTTTTCTAGTCCATAACGAGCAAAATCTACCGGGATAATTTAAAGTATCTTCGGTCGTAACAAGATATTCAACACCATCCGGTAAATTGACTAAGTCTTTAATCTCTTTTAACTTAATACTACGAAGTGGGGTCATCATTAACCTTAAATACATCGCTTAAGCAGTAGGCGAATGTAAGCCTCTTATAATTAGCTAATTATATTAACAAGTAATTACAACACTCGGGAGTCTAATCTATAAGTTCAAGAAACCAGTCAATCTGTTTTCTTGAAACATAATCCCCACCAGCATGATAGGTTAAAAGTATCCCCGAATTTTTAGGCGTTGCTTTTAATAATTCACGGCCACCAATACTTTTCATACTCCATTGATCAAAACTTACTAACTCAGGGTCTTCAGATACCGTCACACACATCTCTTTCTTATCTGGTGATTTGGTCATTGCAAAATCGAATGATTTTTCGTCACCAATACCAACGACATAAAATATGGATGATAAAAATTCAGGTAAAATTAATCCAATATTATTTTTATCACGAGCTTCTTCAAAAGACATTTTAATTTTAGACATAGTTATTTATCACTCAAATAAAGTAGTTACACCACCTCATCTGTTAACAATTTAACAACAACTGATGCATTGTGTTTATTCAGAAATACACAATAATTTTTAATTATTTCACTTTCAGTAAAAACTTTGTTATTTACCTTACTTAAATATCTTTGGAATGAAATATAAACACCATCATTTAAAGAGTTCAAAAGTTCGGTATCAGGGAACAGTTTACGTTCACGTGCTAAAAAATAAGCTATGATATTTTCTATGATTCCATGCAGGTCTTGAATCAAACCAGGATCTTAATTATCAATAAACTGGATTAAAGCAGTACTTAAATACGGCATATTATGTAATTTATGGTCAACAAAATTAGCAACCCAGCCACTCATCTGTACATAGTAAGAATGACCTCCACTTTCTCTGTTTAAAAAAAAATAAAGACCTTCCCCTCCAAAAAATTGATTTGTTTCATTCTTAGCTAAGGCTTGATTAAATAGATTTTCCATCATTGTAGTAACTCAAACTTTTTATTGAACATTGAAATAATATTATCCACATCACCAATAATTGTTTTTTAGCTGTTTTATTCATTAATCACAAGGTGCCATTTTCATATTTCTTAGCTAGATCTTTCCATAAATCCAGTAAGCCACCTTGAAACATAAAGCTATCTGAAAATGTTAAACCTTGAGCTAAAGCACTTTTATCTAATGAAAAATCATCAGCTCGGCTAAAGTTATCGATAATATACCCTCCTTCACGGCGAGCATTACCCGCATCCATTGCTCGAGATAAAGTCACATCCTCACCTTGGATAAGGTCTGTATCTGTCATTATCTGCCCAACTCGCATGCCACCCTCACTTTCATTTTTTTGGAAAAAAGCAAATTTGTTAATAAACCAAGGGAGTATTTCTAACGGTGCATCAAGTTGATGAGTACATAAGAATGGAGGTCTGTCTTTCGGATAAGCAACCCGATGATGCACAATACTTAAATGGGTGCCTTGTATATAAAAAGATAAAAAGTGATCTGGATAATTCAAACTATCTTCTATACGAGCAACTTGACGAACACCCGTTGGAGGGCTGTCCGGATTAACAATTTCTATGAATGGGGATAAATAATTCTTTTCCATGAATATGTCCTATTTTATTAGTGATAAATCATGATTGATATGTATTGCATCACCATAATCATCAAGATTCACCAGTTTACGTTCAAAATTGAAAGTTTCAACAACACCATGAGCACTCGTATTTGGTAGCAAGTTTTTCGTTAACCCATTGCCTGTGAAGTGTTGGTTATTACCTAGTTGCTCTTGCATTTTAATCCTTACAGATAACAGTTTCTTCAAATTATCATCTTGAATAGTGCCATTTATATAATCTAATGCACCCTTTGTATGCCACTCACTAGTCATAATTTTTGAGTCCAATGCCTGCTGAATATTATCTGCATAAGTAGCTTGAAATTCAGGTGTCATAATAGTTTTGACTTGTTCAGGAGATAGTTTTTTACTGAGCTCTTTGATGGCGAATTCACCCAACTTTTCAAACGTAGGTACAATGGTGTGCGTATCAACCACATTTTTGGCTTTTTCACTATCTATGATGACCATAGCTAAAGGATTATCAGGATTATAATCTAGACCTAATTTTTGACTAATTAATTTAGGGTCTGTATCTGCATCTTCAAGTTGGTCAAATGAGGTTAGCCAATATTTTGCACCGGTTCCAGACTCTGCGACAAGAGGTGCACCTAACGTATTATACTCAAGATCATTTTTGGCCATCATTCGTATTTGAAAACGCTCTTTTGCGACCGAGCCAGATTTTGCCATTTCAAGCAATTCATCATCATTGTATTTTGCTATATATCCATTTTTTATAATACTAGTGCGTGCTAAATCCAATCTCGCTGTCGCCTCTGATAATGATTTAGGTTGTGGTCGCCGTTTAAACGATTTAATCGGAGGAAGTAACTCATCATCAATACGCTCTGCTTCGTCAAGTACATCATCGTTAGTTGTCCCATCACGTTTGTGATTAAGTTTCTCTAATTTAATATGCTTGGTAATATCTTGGACTGCTTGCGCCGCTTTTACAAAGTATTTTGATTTGGCAATTGCTGATACTGCAGCTCCGGCGCCAAACGTAGCGATGGCAAAGATAATTTCAAATGCCAGTTTCCCGACTAACCGTTTTTTCTCAACACTGGAATGCGCATCAAAGTAAGATTCTGGAAAACCAGACAGCATTGAACGTGACTCTGCATCCATGGCAATTACATAGAGGGTTTTAAAACAATCTTTTATTGCATCAAAGGTTTCACCACCTAATTTAGCAATTTCTTCAAATTCACTACGTAAACCAGCTAAATCACCTGCTGCTAGTAACTTAAGCAGACGCCAGCATGCAGCTCCTGCATCAAAAACAAATTCAGCTCCAGATTCGACAGCTTCAACTAGTCCACTAGCAATGCTGCTACCACTTTCATATAATCCTGTGAAAAAAGCACCAGAATATATAAGACCTTGCATCACGTAGCTTTCTTTTGCTATCAGATCTTCTTGAATTTTTGCCTTTGCTTTTACTTCTGAAATCATCCCTTCTAAGTTAGTTTTTAATTCTTTTCTTAGTGCTACGATTTCATTTTCATCAACAGCTTTGTACTCAACTGTATATGAACCAGGGTCTAAATCCGAAATTAATCCTGTTCCACCAGTCAATACTCCATCATAAACATTACCAGCATGATTAACTACGTATGGTATATCCTCGATAGGTTGACCATTATCGTAATTATAGGTGAGTTGAATTACTTCTTTAATCGGTGCAGCCACCGCATCAGCAATTGTCCGACTTGCTGCAGGTACTGCACAGGCCGTCGTCGCAGCAACAACCGCTGGTGCGCTGGTATAACCGCCAGATTGATTAACGCTGTTTTCATTTCTGATATGACTTTCTATATCTTCTACAAGTGTGAGTTCAGCTAACTCATGAACCTTGTTGCCTAGAACCGTTGGCAAAAGATGATTCACGTTACCACTCGGTGAAACCACACTCGATACCAAAGGTGCAGGTATTCGAATTAAGACCAGCTTGCCGCTTTCAATGCGTTTTGCAATTAGCTCTAACGGGTCTGCATTTGGTCGTGTTTGACCAACTGATTTACGGTATTGCATCAACTTGGCAATATTGTCACGTGTAAATCCCCTTCCCTGACGTCGAATAATCCGTGCGCCAGCACTTGGCATCATTACTGCGCTCAAGTCTGTCGTAGTTAACTCTCCAAGTTGTTTAAGTGCATAGCGCATAATTACAGCCCCCACTAAAATGAGAGAAGCTGCGTTTACAGATTAGGGTCATAAAGATAAATCCATTTATTCTTTTAAAAAAAGGTTTGCGCTGTTATCAAATAATCAATCAAACCAACGATACATCGCTGCACCAACATACGGTAAGGACGACGTATCGATCTGAATACTGCTTCCTTGCCAGATCTGTTGTTTATAGTGATGATAACTTACTAAAAAATGTAAAAGGCTATAACAGGCGCCAATATCGCCTTGGTTAATTTGTGGCGTTAGATACTGAGTATTAACATCATAGAGTCCTGATATTGCTGAAATTGTGTTGTGGCCAATTTGGTCTACACTTTCATCTCCACTATGACACAGGGACAAATACTGCATTGGTTCATTTTGCTTCACGACGATATCAGCAACAATGGCAATTAAGCCATTCGGTGTATGTCTATCGATAACAGCATCCATACCATAACCACCAACTTCAATACCTTGATCTTGCCGTGACAACACAACAAAAATAGCACCTTCCGAAGCAGGTAACACCACTGATGAATAATCACTGAACTTACTAACAAACTTTAACAAGCCCTGCTCTGTCGCCCAACTATCAACCGCGCCAATCACAACTTGTTCAGTCCCAGCACTCAGTAATACATCCGCCTGGCGCAACGCCTGAAAGAAACCGGCACTGCCTAGCAAGTAATAATCAGTATTTTGGTGTCCTGTCCAAGCCGGTAGTATCTCTGTCACATCTGCAATCATCTGACTTTTTAGCTGAGTTAACTTCGCGTCAACATAAGGCAGCACCATTAATAACGGTGAATGTTTACTTGATTGAACTAGTGTTGAATTCTCAAGAGCAGCGTTAATCAAGGTTTTCCAACGTTCATTACGCTTGCCAGCTAAGACTGATTGAGTAAACAGCACTTGTTTTGCAGGTTTAAACTGTGCGTAATCAGCAAGCTCTGTCAATGTAATAACAGGTGCCTGTCCAGCCGACACAGAGTCAAAAGACTGAGGGCTACAACCAAATTCACCCGCATAGTCAGTTAGGGTGAACTTCATAGTATTGTTCATAACATTATTCATAACACTGTTCATAACATGCCTCCGACATTAAACCCGCGGGCATCCGTCAAACGATGTTCTACCTTCATACACCAGTAATGGTAAGCAGCAACTTCACATTGCAAAATATTGCCCTGCTGCCAAATTAATGAAACATTGTTATCATTAATCGCATTGCCCGCCAATATTCGATCTGGGAAATCATCACGATGTACAAACCACCAATCACTTAATACTTGTTTTAACTCCACTAGCAATTCAAGCTGAGACTCAGGTTCATATTCACCGTACAACCCTTCTGGTAACTGTTTTTCAAATTCAGCGCCCAATAAAGTATGCAACGCAGCAAAAGCAGCATGACTTAAAAATCCTGCAGTTAACATTTGGATCAACCAGGGTACAAATTGCTTATAACCACTGAACGCCATCATAGACAATACGAATGTGGCATTATCATTATGTTTTGATAATTCATTAATCAAGATACTGGCTGATTTGTTATCGGCCTGAACTATGTACTGTTTAAGTAAGCTCTTGTCTGCCAACAAGGTACTGTTTAGGACGGGTAACTTCGCTCCAACATTGCCCCTGCATAGCGTTAATGCCAATAGTTTTTTACTCTTTTCTTCAGAATCTTCATCCTGCAGTAAATGGCTAAACCAAATCTGCGACGCTCTGCCTAAATGCTGATTAATAAAGTTTATACAAGGTTTGATATCATTCACATGGAGGAAGTTAAATTGATCGTTAATTGTATGAGTCGCACAGCCAATCACGCACAACAGCTGTTTTGTTAATTCTGGTTCTGTCGTTTCAAGGGAGATAAGCGCAGAGATTAAAGCGGCACCATTGTGCTGTTGCGCCCACCACTGAATACAAATAAGTTCGGCGTTATTTATAACGCTTTGATTTGCTAACAGTTGAACCAATTCAGCTACGGTTTCTGATAATAGTAAATTCAACCATAGTGGGTGATCATTTTGTTCTTGTTTTATATCAGAGCGTTTTTCTTTAAGCAGATAAAACCAATTTGCAGCCTGCTGGTCCAATTGTTTAAGTTGCAACTGTGTTGACCAGCAATTATCAAAACAGCGATGACGCTGTTGAAAATATGTTTCGACCTGAGAGGTCAAAGAAAGTAGAGAAAGTACATCCATGACCGATCCCTAACCGATTAAAACTGTTGGTATACCAACCACAATCTTGCCGCCATGCGCACAAGGGTCTCCCATACGAGCAGCAGGTTTACCGTTAATCAGAACAGTAGGTGAACCCATAATGATAGTATCCGGTGGACCACAGCAAACTGCTTTATCGCCCATACGAGCAGCAGGTTTACCACCGATAAGCACTGTCGGCGAGCCAGCTATCACAGGTCCACCAACATGAGGTACAGGACCGCTACTTGCAGGGCATGCATGATAACTAGTCAGTGTTGCAGCAGGTTTTCCCATTATGTATGTCCTTATACTTATGCTTTTATTTGTAAATAGCTGCTGAGACAGATTAGTTGATTTTAACAACTGAGCCTTTAACAACGACCATAGATCCTTCAACGTTGGTTGCAGTACCTTTCATTTTGACATTAGTTCCTGATACTTCGATATTAACGCCTGAAAGTTTAATCGTGCCATCACTCTTCATCGACAATTTAGCCGAACCAACAGTAAGGTTTATTTCAGTTGCAGCCTTTAGATTTAAAATATTGCCAACATCTAACGTATCGTCATTACCAATATTAGTTTTACGATCATTATTGATAGTTTCAGTTTGATCGTTACTCACTGTCAGCGTGTCATTATTGGTTACCGTTGTAGCTCTATCATTACCAACGGTATCAACTTGATCATTGACAACAACTAATTGGTGGTCTTTCTCGGCGCGTAACCCTAACAATTCATTACCGACTTTATCTTCGAATATCAGTTCATTACAGTTAGCACTGCCGTCTGTTGTAGTAGAGTGAGTGCGAATACCACTTTGAGTTTTATTGGCCGGTAACGCATTGACGGGCATTTGCTCACCATTATAAATAGCACCAATCACAATAGGTTGTGACGCATCACCGTCTAAAAATGAAACCAATACCTCTTGACCAACGCGGGGATAAAAGAATGCGCCCCAGTTTTTTCCTGCCCAGTTTTGTGAAACTCGGATCCAACAAGAACTGTTCTCGTCAGCGGTGCCAAGCCTATCCCAATAGAATTTAACTTTAATCCGGCCGTACGAATCAACGTATATTTCATCAGACGCACCACCTGTTACTATCGCAGTTTGCACGCCACGAATAAGCGGTTTATGTACTTTGGTGTTCGGGCGATAACTTGATGTTGAAGGCACACAGTGAAATTCATTAAATATTTCAATACCGGCACTAGAGGAGCGATCATGTTGCGAACCTTGTCGCAGCACTAACTCACTTTCTGTAATCAGCAATTCCTGATTAACAAGTGCGTCAGTATTATGCTTAGAAAATTGAACCGTATTACCACAAGCAATGGTCATATAATCGCTAATCGCGACATATTTCTGTTTTTCAGCCTGGAGTTGATCAAGGTAAGCTTTGGCTGTGAGAGTCGTATCTCCCGCTTTTACGTTACCGGCTTCATATTCAAATAGCTCTAAATTATCATGTCCTGCAAAATCACCTGCCCCTGAAATACCATCAAGATTAAGTAATGGCTGCTCAAAGTTAATCGCGCGTAAGCTGACTTTACCGTGTTTGACAGACACTACATTATTCCACGCTGATACGTGGGGAACAGAGACTATTTCATCCGTTTGCAGTAACGGGCTTTCTGCACAAGAAGTATGAGGCGTACCCACATCGGCGAGCACTAAGGTATTACTGCCGTTTTCATGAGTAAAATAAAAGAAGATGCCTTCTTGAGAGAATAAACGCTGTAAAAAATCATGATCAGTTTCATGATATTGAACACAATATTCATAAGGCACAAAGCTTTTGCCTGAATTGTCAACAAACGTAACATTGTGCTCACCAAATATTGTTGTCGCAATATCCAGCATACTCACATCTTGAAAAATCCGGCAATTACTACGCATAGTAGAAAGCCAAAAATGTGGATTAATTTTTATTTCATAATTGTATACATTTAAATTGCTATCAGATTTTTGCTGTGAAGTTTCACCACCTGAAACACCTGTCGCAATACCATTTAAATAGCGTGTTTGGACGCTACCATTAGCTTCTGCGGTTACCTCGATAGTAACTGACTGACCTAATAATGCTTGTATATCTATTTCATTGCCAACAGAATAAACAGACGCATCAATATCATATAGACATGACATACTCTCTTGCATAGTCACAGACGTAATATGTAATGCGTCACCACCCAATGGTGTGGTGATTTTCATCATTGAATGTTGTTGAGTAGCGGCTGCCATTTTATTTCCTAACTGAACAAAAAAAACAGCCAGGCCACTGACTAAGTTGCCCGACTGTGAAACCATCAAACTTACATTTGTTGGCCAGTCACACCGCTGTAACCATATACAAGTGGAGCTTGTACATTGTTTAAATCATCAGTAGGCGTTACTGTCATCATCATTTCTGTATAACTAATTGTGATAGTTTCTACAGGACGATCACCTTGAACAGAAACTTGGAAGCCACTGATCATTGCATTTGTAAGTTCAATTTTCATGATCTCTTCAATGCCTTCGCCTTGCTTAGTGATGTGGAAAACAGCACTTTTACCTTTACCGATCGTAGATTCTTTAAAAAGATCAGGTGAAGATTTATCTTGTAACTTAGTGATAGTCACATCGTTAAGCTTTGCAGAGCTTGCTTCACGATCTTGAGCTGTACCTGTATAAGAACTTAATACACGGCTTGTACCAAAATCTAATGATAATACTGTGATTAAATCTGGAAATTCTTTAGCAGTCGATTCACCAACAATACCTTCATAATCTAAATACGTATTTGCTTGCATTTTATAATCCTTTTAAATTGCTTAAATAAGCTTGCTATGGTGATAGTTTTGTCAATAAAACTATCTGTAAAATTTATTCTTGGTTACCAGTTTGCTTACTCAACACCTTAATAAATAAACAAATATTCGCTGTATAAGCTGATTAAATTATCTAAATAATCCAACTTTAATACAAGTTTTTGAAGTATGTATTAACAGCGAATTTAGAATGGTTTTTATCTCATACTTTCCTGTCTAATTAAGCGTAATGATGAAGTCATCTTCATTCGTAGTAACGTTAATTTGACTAAATTCAGTCTGCTGCGTCATTGCTTGTAACACTTGCACTGAAATTTCAGGTAATAGCGTGTTTTGCAAATAGTTGTGAATTGTCCGCGCACCTGATGCCACGTCATGACATCGACTGACTATTTGAGTAATAACTTCATTATCAACAGTAAACTCAGCATTGTGATTACGACTAACACGCGCAGCTAAACGATTTATTTGTAACTGAGCAATGGTGCTTAACATGTCATCCGTTAATGGTACAAACGGAATTATGTTTGCACGGCCCAAAAATGCGGGTTTAAAGGCAGCTGTTAGATCGGCTTTGATACAGTCAGCCAAACTGTCTAGCTCTGGCGCGGTATCTGGATCAGCAAATAATCCAGTGATAGTGTCGGTACCGACGTTAGATGTCATGATGATAATGGTATTCTTGAAATCAATATCTCGACCTTCACCATCTTTAACACAGCCTTTATCAAAAATTTGATAGAAGATATCCTGTACGCCAGATGCCGCTTTATCAATTTCATCGAGTAACACAACACTGTAAGGGTTACGACGAACTGCTTCAGTCAATACGCCGCCTTCACCAAAACCAACATAACCAGGAGGAGAACCGAGCAACAGAGAAACCTTATGCTCTTCTTTGTATTCAGACATGTTAATGGTAATGATATTTTCTTCACTGCCATAAACCTGCTCAGCAAGTGTTAACGCCGTTTCAGTTTTACCGACACCACTTGGACCCGTTAGCATGAAAATACCATTTGGTTTGCTTTCGTCGCTTAACTGGGCACGAGAGATCTGTACTGTTCGAGCGATCAGATCAATGGCATGGTCTTGACCGATTACGCGAGACTTCATTTCAGTACTTAAATTAAGCACAGTTTCGAGTTCGTCTTGTGCCATTTTTCCTAGTGGAATACCTGTCCAATCCGAGATAACTTCACAAATAACTTGCTCATCAACTTGCCAATAAACCATGGCATTTTTGGCTTCGTTTAATTCTGCTTTTAACGCAGTAAGTCGAGTGTATTTATCTTCCCCGGCGCCATTCTCATATATATCGGCAATTTGTTGTTGAATAGCTTGAACTAATTCCGATTGTGCTTTCCACGCTTGCAGCTCAACAACTAAGTTATCTTCAATACCAACAAGATCACGTTGTAATGCACTGATGACATCCCTATGATCTTCGCCAGAGATTTGTTCACGTTCAAGCAATTTTATCTCAGCTTCGAGCTGCATTTTTTTACGTTGTAAATCTTCCACCAAACCCGGTGTTGCAGCCTGACTAATCGCAACACGAGCACAAGCGGTATCCAATAAGGCCACAGCTTTGTCCGGCAGCTGACGACCATTTATGTAACGTTTGGAAAGTGCAACGGCAGCTTGTAATGCATCAGCGGTAATCACAACATCATGGTGTTGTTCCATCACAGGTAAAATACCACGCAACATAGTCACTGCAGTTGGTACTGAAGGCTCTTCGATTTTAACGACTTGGAAACGACGAGTTAACGCAGGGTCTTTTTCAAAATATTTTTTGTATTCAGCCCATGTGGTTGCAGCAATGGTGCGCAACTCTCCACGAGCAAGCGCAGGTTTTAGAATATTCGCCGCATCGTTTTGTCCTGCCGCGCCACCAGCACCGATCATGGTATGAGCTTCATCAATGAATAAAATAATCGGGGTTGCTGATTGTTTTACTTCATTTAATACGGCTTTTAGGCGGTTTTCAAACTCACCTTTCATACCAGCGCCTGCTTGCAGCAGCGCTAAATCAAGTTCACGTAATTGCACGTGCTGTAGACTCTCAGGTACATCTTTGGCTACGATGCGTTGGGCAAGTCCTTCGACCACAGCTGTTTTACCTACACCGGCTTCACCGGTTAATATAGGGTTGTTTTGACGGCGTCGAGTGAGAATATCAACCATTTGTCTGATCTCAGGATCACGGCCTAAAATAGGGTCCATTTTACCACTGCGGGCTTTTTGGGTTAAATCGACAGTGAATTGATCTAACGATGGCGTTTTACTGTTTGTGGCTACGCCTGCATTAGAGACACCAACGACACTGTTTTGCTCGGTTGATTTTTCGGTAATAATAGACCAGTTGTCGCGAATTAAGTTAGCTGATAACCGTTCGAACTGGCGGATATGACGAGATAGCATCGCGTTGATACTATCATCACTAAGCAGTGTATAAAGGATAATACCGGAACGGATCTGCTGCTCATTAAACTCAATTGTAGTATTTAACCAAGTTTGTCTTAATAAGGTTATGATATGCGGTGACAGGCTTGGCGCAGCACTGTTACCAGTTTTTTGTCGTTCTAATGATAAATTAAGTTCATTGATAAGTACTTGTACATCGATGCCCTGCAGCTGGCAGATTATCGCAATATCATCTTGTTTGTTTTCTACTAATTGTAATAACCAGTGTTCTATTTCAACCGTAAACTGACTGCGTGAATGACAAAGTCCCGCAGCACCTTCTAGTGCCTTTTTTCCATTTTGGTTCAGTTTGTCCACTAGGTGTTTTAACGACATCGTTGACATGTAAAATCCTTTTTAATTCATCCATTAACACTTTAATGGTATGAACTTTAGACTTAATCAACAATCGGTTAGAGGTATGAAAAAAGGTTTAATTTTGAGGCTAACGTTACACCTATAAACACACCTTACGAACCTGCTCCCCATGGGATTCATCATGTAACAACATAGCGCCAGATCCGAGTTGCATTTCTACAGCGCCTAAACGTGGTTTAACAATGGCATCGTAATCAGCTTCAACCTTCAAGCTACTTTTAACCGCTGGGCCAAGGTAGTTTGCTACTAAATTTTCAATTATCTTACGTTTGTCTGAATTAGGTTTGAGCTGGTCAAAGTCCGACGCATCACTTGGCTTTAGCACTATATCTATCTTGCTACTCAGGTCCCACATCTTGCCACCGACCATGCTATTAACACCTAAACAGGCGAATGTGCCTTCAGGTTGTTGCCGTGAACATAACCGGGTAACTTCATCATCAGCCATGTTGATCCACTGACCTTGCAGTGTCTTAATGACAACGTCGCCAGCGACAATCTCTTGTAACATATTGCGTAAATTGGCTTCGTTGCGAATAGCATGTTTGAAATAACTGGCAAAATAGAGTTCTAAATCGTCCTCCGCGCCGGTTAAATTACTCAGTGCTACGCTGATAGGATCTGTGGGGTTACACGCATTCTGTTCATAACCGATGGCAAAGCGATATTTTTCCCAGCTGCGATAATACAAGGCAATGAGTCGATTATTAAACATATCGAAGAAATCACGTAATGCATGATCTTTATGTCGTATCCGTTGGAGAATGGCTTCGGTATAATGAAATGGCAGAGCCCCATTCACACCCGTGAGTCCTAAAAATGTCACAGCCAAATCTAACTGGTGGCTATCTGCGACCTCAGTAACGTGATTAATTGGAGCGCCTGCATAACCAACTTGCTGTGCAACTGAAAATCGTACCGCTTCAAGACTGGGAAAATTATCACGACCAATGGCACCATTCTCAAATCCAGCCCGCTTTGCCTGATTCTGCACAGCATAGACGGCTTGGTAAAAATCATAATCATGCGGATATTGAATTAAATCTTTTTCTAACATACGTCTTCCCTACTCTTACAACTTGCTTATGTTACAGCTTCTATATTACAACTTTTAATATTACAACAGGGCCCGTTCACCAATACGAGCAGGCCATTGATGATATAGCTGCGTACTACCATGACATGTAACCTTAAGACGGGTAAAACTATTGATTGCAGCAAACAAAGCAAAGAAACGATCTAACACCGTTGCAAAGAAAAATAAATCGTTGTCCGGGAAACCAGCAGGGTTTAGGGTTAAATTAATATCGCTGCCATAACACACCCCCATTCGACCTTGTACTTGTAACTTAGCTGTTGCAGGAGTAATGGTTAATGCATCAATATGTTGGATCTGGGTATTGCTGGCTGCATTCTCAGCAAAATTAAATAGGTGCAATAAATCACATAATTTATCTCGGCCCCCGTTACCTGAGAAATGGTCCAGACTCACCAAGCGTAATAATTGCCAACGTGTTGCTTTACCTAATTCAGGACGTACAGCTGGTGTAAATGGAGTCATGCAGGTTGCACTTTGTACCATATGCCCACCAGTTGGCGTATGCAGGACAGGGTTACCGCCACCATAAGGTAACTGCACAGGTAAATTCCGATTAGAACAACGGCCATGTAAACTTAAGCGCTGGCTGCTGCCATTTACCGCGACATCAGTAAAACTATTAAAATCACGATCAACAACCGAGATGAATAACTCAGTGCCTTTTTGAGCAACACCACCTGACCAGTCAGAATGCTCACGCCTTGCCACCCAAAAATGTTTCACATCTTGATAGCTCGGATGACTTTGGCTGTAAAAAGGCCCGAGTGTGGTTTTATCCATCTCGCTGTCATACAAAGCGACATCCGTAATAGCGACAACTTCAGAACATGACTCATCACGATTATCTGCCACAATGCGATATTCATACACACTTGGGCTCAGTGTTACTGGCTCTAACTGCTGCTCGAAACAATTGATTATCGGTGTGCAGTTTAACTTCAGACTGTCATGATTAATATTTGACTCTAGCTCTGTCGAAGGCGCCGAAAAATAGAAATGAAACTGGACCTCATCGTGGTATTCAGGTGTCAATTTAGATAATAAATCGACTAATTCAACAAACAAAAACTTCTGCGGGAACACAAATTGCTCGACTAATAAACGATAACCATCAAATGATTTTTTGCCATAAGGCAATACCGACTCATCATGCTCAAAACCGACAGTTGTAAGATGCCTAGTTTCCAGTGTTTTACTGTGGCTAAAATCATCTTTAGCACTGATGCTAATACCAATTAGATGCTGGAACAAATGGGTATAGAGTAAAAATGCGTGCTGCAGCTGTCCACCAAGGTAAAAGCATAATTTATCTGGATTAACCATGGATAAATTATCACCCGCCACAAAATGCTTTAAACTAAATTGTAAAACAGAATGCGGTTTAGTAATCCAAGGTGAATCAGGCGCATTGAACGGGGCATTTTTAAAACGTATATCTTCAATGGTGAGTGGTTTAATATCGGTGTCATAACATGTAGTAAACTCACAAGCCTTGTACCCATCTACATGAGTAACAACACGACTGCCTTGTTCAAATAGGCTGCCATTACTAACAATCTCGTTCACATTAAGCTGGCAAATACCCAGTGATGGGATAGTAACCTGATAATCAGGCGCCAGTTGCCCTAACAAGGCATCCGTTAATTCCGGAAAACTATCATCGAGTTTTTGCCTGATTTGTGCGGTTAATAACGATACGCCTTCGAGCAATCGTGATACATGTGGATCTTCGACTGAATCATCATCAAGCTTTAATCGACCTGCTATTTTTGGATATTTTTTAGCATAGTCAGCGCCCATACGTCTTAGGTAACTTAACTCACGATTATAATAACTTAATAAATCATCACTCATATATACAGCCTATGGTTGTTTTATAATTATAAAAACAGAAACTTAATACAAATTATCGGAAACAGAAATACCCAGATACACAGGCTCAACTTCAGATTCTAAACTGATCAATTCTGGATGCGGATCTGCGTGCATCAACGCTTCAATGCGTAATTTTAATGACCTATCAATATCATCATCAACATCAACCGGTTCGACATTGACTTCGATAATACGTGGTTCAAAACGCATAATGGTTTCTTTGACTTTGGCACACAATGCCAGCCTGCCATCAATAGTTCCGACCGGTACGCCAGAAAAGTCAGGTAAGCCATAATTGAATAATGAATTATCAAGTTCACGATAGTAATGTGGCCAATTCAACCACTTAACCTTAGAATTTAATAAATTTTCCAGATCACGTTTCATTGCTCGACGTAATGCCCGCACTGTTATACCGGTGCGCTTTTCCTGGGCATTACTGATATTTGGCTCTAAATCAATCAGCTTATCTAATAACGATGCTTCAATAAGCTGTTTATTGTGTACAGCCATTAAAGTAACGCTGCTTGTGGTGACGTATCAACATTCGTATTTTGAGCATCAAGGTCACGTGAGAATTCAGTAAGCTGCACAGCTGACTCACCGATTAATAGCATTTTATGGCCTACACCTTGGTACATAACCTGCTCTTCTTCAGCTTGACTAATAGCTTGCCAATCGGTTTCGCGTCCGAGTTTTTCGGCATCTGATTGACTATTGAGATAGGTTAAAGGTATGAATGCATCGCCACTTGGCCCGTTTGCAATATCGATATGCACACGGCGCCATACTTGTTCCAATATTGACGCTGGCGCTTGCCATTCTAATACACTGATTTCTGAAAATTTAACCAAGTAAAATTTACCATTGGTGCCAAGTACTTCCAGATAGCCAGCTAGACTATCGTCAAGATCACGTGGCTGTGTCGGGCTCAACTGATAACGGGCATTTTCTAATGCTGTACACTGGCTGACAACATCAGCGCTACTCTTCTCTTGGTGACGAGCGTCTTTAATCGCAACCTGCAATGCCACAATAGCCTTAAGCTCGGCATCGACATCACTGAACACTTCGGCTGTCGCACCGCCTTGTGAAAAGTCCACGCGAGACTGTTGGGCACGAATTAATTGTTGCACATTTTTTCCACCAATTGCCGTATCAGGCGCCTGGCTTAGCAGCAGGTTTATTTGTTTATCGGCTTTATCTAACTCACCATTAACACATAACAGCTCGATATAAGCACTGCGGATATCGGTTTCTAACGGCTGTTTTTTTAATGTTGCCTGACAATAACGAATAGCTTCTTGTAACTTACCTGATTCAACTAACTGTTTTATTTCTTGCATCTTCATATCCTTATGCACGATGAATATAATTTCCGTTTGACTACTAATGCCTAAATTCTAATATTGCTTAAATAAACTAACGAATAAGTCGGTATGCAAAAGCAGAGAACTCCTTTCCTGCTATACGGCGACGTCACTGCTTGCCAACTCTGTAATGAGACGAATCGACGATACCATTTGATCTAATTGAAAATGTGGCTTTAAGTGTATGACTGAATAAAAATGACCTGTTTTTCCTTTTACTTCATGCACTTCGACTCGCGCCTCACTCAATGGCCGCTTTGACCTTACTTCGTCTGAGGCACTACCTGCGGCAGCAGTATATCCCTGCAGCCATTTTTGAATATCACTTTGGATCTGCTGCGCCGTTAAATAACTACCCACTTTTTCACGCCCGATCACTTTAATTGCATGGGCAAACCGCGACACACAAAGAATGTATTGCAGCATAGTCGCAAGTCGAGCGTTAACTTGCGCGACTTTTGCTTCATTAGTAACTTGCACACCGTTATGCACATAATTAACTGCTTTTTGTACTGACGAATTACTAAAAAAAGCCAATTTATCTGTGTGTTGAAGAACTGATAACGGGATAAAACCGGCTTCTGAAAACTGTTTTTCTAACCGTTCACTGACATACATGTTTAATGGTATTTGGTTGCGACGTTTATAGACGTCGCAATTCATATTCAATGATGATTCAGATCCAAAATAATGATGTGGAAATTGGTCAACTAAACCACGACTTATTTCGCCTTGATTAACCCCACGTATCTGAGCAAACCACTTTGAACTTGCAAAAGAACGCATCAATATAACGGCAAACGCATAGCCAATATTGCCCCATAAATTATCTTTCTCTGGATTTTCGATGCGTTCACGAAAGCGAAATTTATGATGAAATCGCCCGTCGTCTAAATAAGGACGGCGCATTAACATATAAGGCACGGTGAGACCAAGATAACGTGCATCTTCAGTTTCACGTAAACGACGCCACTGCATATACTCTAACTGTTCAAAATGTTTATCAATATCGACACCTAAGCCTAAATCAGCAAAACTGTTAACACCGAAAAACTGCGGGCTACCGGAGGTAACAAAGGGGGCAAAAGCAGCAGCTGATACTTGTGTCATATTACGAAGAATATCAATATCAGATAATGAATTACCTGGTTGAATGCGATTAGTGATCTGATAATCACCAAGTAATAACCCAAATGGCTGACCACCAGCTTGACCAAATTCATTGCTGTAAATAAGACGGTATAAGTTACTCTGATCAAATTCGATTGCGCGACTAAAGTCACGTGAAATTTCCTGCCAAGAAATACTCAGCATCCTAACTTGGATCAACTCTTCCCGGTCAATCGCTTGCTCTTGCTGCACTAAATAATGCACACCGCGCCAACTTGCTTCAAGCCTTTGAAACTTATTATGATGAATAATATTGTTCATCATGGTATTCAATATCTTATCAAGGTCTGTTAACAACAGAGTCAAGGTAGCATTCAATTCTTGCCTGAAATGTCCTTGCGTTTGCATGCCGTTATCTACGAGCCAAACCAATAATTCTTCAATACTGAAGTCTTCTTCAACATCCATGTGTTGTAAAAAATCCTGCTGTAAAAGATCAACAGCATTCAATACAAAAGCACTATTGGTTTGATTCTTCGCGTTCTGATCATTTTCACCTCTACTGTTAGCGTTATAGCTATTGAGATCGTTAGCAATCGACGGTTTAGAATCTATTGTTTCGGACTGTTTTATAATGGTTTGCTGCATCATGCTACTCCCTTAACAATATGCATCGAATTAAAGTAGCAGGTTCAACACCTGCTACTTTTACTAACTTATTTTCTTACTTTCTAAGATTTAGTGCTTAATTACCTTCTGGAATTTTAGCTACAAGTCGTAACGACGAGCTCAGTTCTTCCATTTGCAACCATGGACGCATCCATGCAATAGCGTTATAGCTACCTGGTTTACCCGGAATTTCAGCTACAGTAACTTTAGCGTCAGCTAATGGGTATTTCGCGCGGATCTCTTGACCACCACCTTCCGAAGCGTTAACAAAACCCAGGATCCAACGGTTCAACCAATTCTCAAGATCTTTAGCTTCAGCAAAACTACCGACTTTATCTCGCCCCATCACCTTAAGGTAATGCGCAAAGCGTGACGTGGCCATAATGTAAGGTAAACGCGTTGAGATAGCAGCGTTTGCTTGTGCATCAGGATCCGCATATTGTGCCGCTTTCTGACAAGATTGCGCGCCAAAGAATACCGCGTAGTCTTTGTCTTTATAGTGACAAATTGGCAAGAAACCAAGTTTGCTTAATTCCGCTTCACGACGATCAGTAATACCAATTTCTGTTGGGCATTTAAGTGTTGGATCACCATCATTACTCATGAAGGTATGTGTTGGCAGGCCAGTTACTTTACCGCCGCCTTCAGCACCACGAATTGCAGTACAGAAACCATATTTAGAAAATGCTTCAGTAAGGCGAGATGCTAATGCATACGCTGCATTTGACCAACAATAGTCATCATGATCAGCTTCTTTTGACGATTGTCCGTCTTCTGATAATTCAAACTCTTCATAGCGAAACTCTTCTACTGGCGAGGTCGCTTCACCATAAGGTAAACGCGCCAATACACGTGGCATTGTCAGTGTCACGAAGCGTGAGTCAGCACTTTCTCGGAATGAATTCCATTTAGTGTATTCCAGTGACTCAAACACTTTACTTAAATCACGGGGCTTATCCATCTCATTCCAAGAATCAAAACCAAATAATTCAGGAGCAGATGCAGATAAGAACGGGCAAAAGCCAGACGCTGATACATTCGACATTAGTGAAAGTGCTTCGATATCTTCAGGGTGATTACTAAACTCATAGTCGCCAACAATCGCGCCAAATGGTTCACCACCAGCAATACCGAACTCACCTTCATAAACCTTTTTAAAGATCTGGCTTTGATCAAACTCAACCGCTTTACTTAAATCTTTATGTAGTTCTTTTTTAGTCATCGAGATCAAGCGGAGCTTTAACGAACCGCCCGTTTCTGAACTTGTGACTAAATTATGGACACCACGCCACGAACCTTCCAGCTTTTGGAATTTATCATGATGCATGATCTTAGCTAGCTGCTTGGAGATTTTTGCATCAAGAGCTGCAATCGATTCATTAAAAGTAACAGTTAAATTTTTATTCCAGCTAACGGTGCCATTTAATGCTTCTTCGGTTAACGTTTTAATCAGTTCTTGAGAGCGTGATGTTTCAGTTTGTTTTGTGGCACCAATGACTTGGTCAAGTATTGATAATTGTTCTTCTGTCGACTCGAGGTCTTGTGCTGCTGCAATATCAGACATTATGCTTTCTCCCCAAGTTCTAACTCATTCGCTAACTTATCTAAATCAGCACTGTTGCTTAGCACTTTTTCTAAAATATCTTCAAGTTCTTCTGAGCGATCCACTTTTGTCATCAAGTCTCTTAGTTTGTTGCGTGTTTCCATTAATTTACGTAATGGTTCAACTTGATTAACAACAGCAGCAGGTTCAAAGTCAGCCAACGAATTAAATTCGAGGTTAACACTCATTTCCTGACCTTCTTCATCGCTCAGGGTGTTATCCACTTTAAATTCTAGCTTCGGGTTCATACGTTTTAATACATCATCAAAGTTGTCTCGGTCAACTTGCACAAAACGACGGTCTTTTAGCGGTTTCAATGAAGCTTTGTTTTCACCCGCAAAGTCACCCATAATGCCGACTACAAACGGTAATTCCTTTTTGGCAATTGCACCACCCGTTTCAACATCATACGTAATATGTACCCGTGGGGTACGTACTCGTGATAATTTTGATTGTACGCTTTCCATAGCTATTCCTTAAATTAAGATCTAATGATTATCATTATTTGGTTATTGGTATTTACTGCTAGTTGTTAGTTATTTACTGCTACTGTTTTCTATTTCTATTAATAGCCCGTTAGTGTTATGCCTCTTCACCTTGGGTAATGCCAGTGAGTTTGAAATAATCTGTTCTCGCGTTAGGATCACTGACTAACTCTGCCAGTAACTCCGGTAAACTAAGTTCACTCCAGCGTATCGCTTGCGCAATTGCATATGAAATAGGCGAGTGCGGCTCAGTGGTACGAAAATATTGTTCAATTTTATGTAACGCTTTGATGGCTTCGTGGCGATTATTTAACGATTGATCCATTTGCATAAAATCATAGCCATTAACAGACTTAGCCTGTATCGAGGGACCAGCGTTATGATTGGCATCATCCAGTTCGACACTATCTTCATCAATGGGGTCAGAAGCGGTCTGATCAATCGCAGCTTCAGCATTAATGACATTAAAGCGTTCAGTGGTAATGAAAGTGAAAATGCTTTCGCAATGTTGTAACTTCTCAGTTATTTTAGATGTCGGTTGCGCACTTCCTGACATGACTTCATCCATTTTGTCGGCAAGCTGACGGAAGGCAGCAATAGACTCGGCAATATCATCTCTTAAGCTAATCAATTCATTATCGCCGACTTCGCTTAACGCTTCTTTAATCTGCTTTAATGAGATTGCACCGTCGGCAATTTTTGCTTTTTGTTTATCCGCACTCAGACTGTTTAATTGACTTGCTTGTTCAATCTGCCATGTTGCAAACCTTTCACCAGATCCGGTTTCAACCAAAGGAATGGATAAAATAGGCATTAACAACACCCCTTCCCCTTCAAAACCATTAAGGCCAAGTAACGGTGCAATGCGCGTTTCTAACCCATCTTCGTCAGGGCTTGGATATAAGCCGTCCCAAAACTGACTTATCAGTTGGTGTGCCAAAGTAAACCCGATTGCTAAACCGGCAAAACCATCGGTCCGGCATAACGCTTCAATTAACCAGGCGCAATACTCAAGATCTTTAGTTTCCTGCGCGAGTATCTGTGGAATTTCATCTTTTATTGGGTTCCATTCTCGAACAAAGTCATTTATCGTTTCGTCGCTATCAATACCAATTAATGCATTACGTTCATCCGCTCTGGTACGGGTGCGTACTTCCTTCAAGCGATAATATTGCGACAGCGGTGAAGTGTCTGAACGCGGATCAATTCCACACGGTAACTCGCCGTTAATTGGCAGCGCTATATCTTCAATAATTTGTTGGTTTAATACTGACATCTATTACATCCCTGTATACATGTTAAAGACAAACGTTTAGCTAAATAACGGGACCGTAAGATCATCATTTGTTGAGCTATTAGCCTGGTTCTGTCTCGCTACAGAAACTAATATTAAGGTCACATTATCCTTTGCGCCTTTGCCTAACGCGGCGTGCATTAGCGATGAGCCTGCATTTATAACGTTATGTTGCTGTAGCTGCTCCGCAATACTTGCATCAGATAACTCACCCGTTAAACCATCGCTGCACAGCAAGAGCATTTCACCTTCGACAATAGGATGAGAAATGTGCTCGACATCGATATCTTCAACCACCCCTATCGCACGCGTAATTACATTACCCATAGGATGTTTTTCGGCTTCATCTGCACTGAGCACCCCCTGATCAATCAACTCATTAACATGAGAGTGATCACGTGTGACTTGTTTTAAATCCTGATGGTAAAAACGATAACCACGGCTATCACCAGCCCATAGCCAATGCGCGGTATGACCATCAATCCATAATAATACAATCGTTGAACCAGCCGTTTTACCTGCCAGTTGGCTATGACTATATGCAATGATTTTTTCGTTGGCACTCAGTATCGCTTGCTTTAAAACGCTAATGGTAATGCCATGATAAGCATGTTCATTAATATACATAGTAATGGTATCAATCAACATTTGACTGGCCACATCACCAGCAGCATGCCCACCCATACCATCAGCAACAACCCAGATATTTTGCTCTGGGTATTCTAATAAACTGTCTTCGTTTATTTTCCGCACGGCGCCAACATGACTCTGACCAAAAGATTTTAACGTTATTTCTGTTAACATCTTATTACCTCCAATTAAGACCGAGTCCAATCACCATCGAGCATGCCCGCATAAGTCGCAGCACTTGGCATACCAGAGAAGATCAATGTACAAGGGGCGATCTTGTCAGAACCCGCAGTCCACCAAATGCTATAACGATTAAATTGCTGATTTAACGTCTGCTGTAATAGGCCTAATTGATCACTGCCGATACAACCAATTTGCTCGCCCGTTGCTGACAATAACCAGTTTGGTTGGTGACTATTAGGCGACAGTAATGTTTGCTTATAGGGGGTGATCGGCGTGACATCTAAACTCAACGGCGTCAACTTTTTATACCAATTTAACAACACACATTCATCGTCTAATATAGATAATAACTGTTGCTCATTTTGCTGAAAAAATGCTTGTTCCTGCCAAAATTGCAGCGGGTCAATATCTGCTTGGTAGAACAAGGTAAATGGATAATAACGCCCGACATTATCAACACTCGGTATCAAGGTACCTGCGAAATTACGATCTGAACACACACCACCACTCACGGCAAAGTGCCATATTGGCGATGTCAGATAATTATCCAGCCATTGCCCTTGTAACTTTTCACGGCTAACAGCCAGAGCAGCCTGAACCCATTCATTCCACGACTGCTCTAAGCTAGCATCCAAGCCTAAGCTGACAAAGTCGCCCAAGCTGGGAATTTTTCCACAATAACCCGTGATGATATCGATGGTTTTAGTGTTCATATTGGCACTATTAATACCCGAATTATTAATTGTTTGTTCGTCTATTACAGCTTGGCTGGACATGAGAACGCCTCCAATTCACGCGTTTTAAATGGTGTCGAAGCACTGCCTGCGATCAATTGGATCTTAGCAGTATGACCCTGAACTTTAATTTCAAGCATATTATCTTTTAATGTCTTTGGACGTTTCGCAACTATGTCATCCAAAAAGCGGAACCACGCCCAATCACCTTCGTATGACTTCTCTACCGTACGCATATAATTGGCCGGTGTGAAAATCACGCGCATTTGGGCAAAATTTGCCGAACTTGGCCAGCTATATTCAGTTACTCGAATTGGATCATGACGGTAGACAAAATTTTGATCATCGATTTGCACTTTAATTTGCTGCATATCACGGTCTAGATAATTTGCTTTTAATGCAAACTCAACCTCGGGTGTACTGCTGCCAGATTCAAAAAAGTCATTCTTAATTTTCTGCCAATTACGGAACACTTTTAATGATTCATTACTTAACCCTATGTTGTTTTTGAAGGTCCAGCGATTAGCCCCCATACGTACATGCGGTTTTATGTAGGTTTCAAAGTACTTAGACATAGTGCCTTGTGGGCTAAAGAAGCGTGAGAAATCACGGATCCTAACTTCGTTTTGCGCACTACGTTTAAACGGGTAACGGCCGCGTATACGCTTTTTGTATTCGTTATATACAGTGCCCTGCCACACATCATTGAGATGATAACGTGCACTTTGTAATGAGATTTGTGTTGTGCTGTCAATCACACCTTTGATCATCGCGGCAAACGGGCTTGGTAAATCCTCAACCAGTTTATCAAGCTCAGCAATTGGCTCACCCGCTTGTCTTAAATTAACATGCTGGTTAACGATCTTGTCCCCGCTGGTTTGACCTCGGTTAAGCTGCGCTAATAGTGCATGTACCTTCTTCATTTGGGTCTGAACTTGTAATACTTCAGTATCCTCAAGAGCCAATATTTCTGGGAATACTTTTTCCACTGAATCGCCAGGTAACGCAACATCTATGCTAACGTCTCTTGGCATA
>Ga0209395_1001044_pt1 | contig 39817 bp, 37 predicted proteins | sample GOMGulsemesocosm_3_FD_184635 | JGI IMG/M metagenome (GOLD analysis project Ga0209395, IMG submission 184635) | Methane-oxidizing microbial communities from mesocosms in the Gulf of Mexico - GOM9D Gulf of Mexico (SPAdes) (version 2) | ecosystem: Environmental > Aquatic > Marine > Cold seeps...
GTCGTGCCTCTGCTGGCCGTATCACTGCTGTAATCCCTTATTTTGGTTATGCTCGCCAAGACAGACGCGTACGTAGTGCTCGTGTTCCAATTACTGCAAAAGTAGTTGCTGACTTCTTATCAAGTGTTGGTGTTGATCGCGTATTAACCGTTGATCTACACGCAGAGCAAATTCAAGGTTTCTTTGATGTGCCTGTTGATAATGCATTTGGTACACCTATTTTATTAGATGATATGAAAAACCGTGAGTTAAATAACCCTGTGGTTGTTTCTCCTGATATCGGTGGTGTAGTTCGTGCTCGCGCAGTAGCAAAATTGCTAGATGATGCTGACTTAGCCATTATAGATAAACGTCGCCCTAAAGCTAACGTTGCGCAAGTTATGCATATTATTGGTGAAGTTGAAGGCCGTGACTGTATTATTGTAGATGATATGATTGATACTGGTGGCACTTTAGCTAAAGCTGCAGAAGCACTAAAAGAACATGGCGCAAAACGTGTTATAGCTTATGCAACTCACCCAGTACTATCAGGTAATGCTGCGAAAAACCTTAGAGATTCTGTAATTGATGAACTTGTTGTAACTGACTCAATTCCACTTTCTCCAGAAGTTAAAGAACTTAAAATGGTTCGTCAATTAACATTAAGTGGTATGTTAAGTGAAGCGATTCGTCGTGTAAGCAATGAAGAATCTATTTCTGCAATGTTTGATTAATTCCTAGCGAATTATGAGTTATGTTGATAAAAGCAGCCCTACCTAGGCTGCTTTTTTATTACCCCCAAGTCCCTTTTTTTTTACCGTTCATACCAACACTCGGTAATCAAAACCTTACCTCTAAAGCTTCAAATTTCGCTAAGTGCTCATTTTCGTAGATAAAAAAGCATTATAATTAATATCTGCATTTAATAGCTTTATTTAACGCTAAATGTTATTATGCCGCGCCTTTTTTATCTAATGGATTAGTTATTTATAACTAAATCAGGGTATAAAAGGGTGTCTCCTTGTTTTTGGTCGCAAAAAACAAGATATAATTTTTAAGTTTTTTAACTTATATAACAGAAGAGTATTAAAATGACTGATTTATTAACATTAGAAGCTGAAGTACGTACTGATTTAGGGAAAGGTGCGAGCCGCCGCCTACGTCACGCGAACAAAGTTCCTGCTATCCTTTACGGTGAAAACCAAGAACCTGTATCTTTAACTTTAGAGCACAAAAACGTTTTCCGTGCTCAACAAGAAGAAGCGTTCTACTCGCAAGTATTAACATTAAACATCGCTGGCGAATCAGTTGAATGTTTAATCAAAGACATGCAACGTCACCCGTTCAAGCAATTGGTAATGCACTTAGATTTCATGCGTATTGATGCAAACCATGTTGTTCATTCAAACGCAGCGATTCACTTCATTAATGAAGATGAAGCAGCTAAAACTGGTGCGAACATTTCTCACCACATGAATGAAATTGCTATCACTTGTTTACCAAAAGACTTACCTGAGTTTATCGAAATTGACTTAGCTGGTTTAGAACTTGGCCAAACTTTACATTTATCAGACGTTACTTTGCCAGCAGGCGTTACTTCTGACGAATTAGCTAAAGGCGAAGATCACGATCTAGCTGTTGTTTCTGCTAACGCACCTAAAGCTGCTAAAGTAGTAGACGAAGAAGCTCCAGCAGCAGAAGCTCCAGCTGCTGAATAATAGTTAACATAATTTATATTATTATAAATAATGACTATTAAACTAATTGCGGGGCTGGGTAATCCTGGCCCCGAATATAGCAAAACACGCCACAATGCCGGTGTTTGGTTCGTTGAAGAACTAGCACGTATCAACAACATATCTCTTCGTCCCGAAAAAAAATACTCAGGCCTTTACGGGAAAGGTATGATTGCGGGAAATCTAGTCCACTTATTAATTCCCACTACCTTTATGAACCTTAGCGGTCAAGCTGTTGCTCCTTTGGCTAATTTTTATAAGATAACGGTAGATGAAATATTAGTTGCTCATGATGAATTAGACATGCTACCTGGTATTTGTAAGATTAAAAAAGGCGGCGGGCACGGTGGACACAATGGCTTACGCGATATTATCGCTCGTATGGCTAACAACAAAGATTTTTACCGGTTACGTATTGGTATTGACCACCCTGGTCATCGCGATAAAGTAACAGGTCATGTATTAGGTAAAGCACCTAAAGCAGAGCAAGAGAAAATTGAACAAGCAATCGACGAAGCTAGTCGATGTTTTGATATTTGGCTAAAAGACGATTTAAAGAAAGCACAAAATCGCTTACATTCTTTTAAAGCCGAGTAGTATTCACAAGTAAATTACGCTAGTAACATGTGTTAGCAACTAATCAACAGGTAAAAAATTATGGGTTTTAAATGTGGTATCGTTGGCTTGCCTAACGTCGGTAAATCAACACTATTCAATGCACTTACCAAAGCAGGTATTGAAGCGGCAAACTTCCCGTTTTGTACTATTGAGCCAAACACTGGCGTAGTACCTGTACCAGATCCTCGCTTAGATAAACTTACTGCTATTGTAAAACCTGAGCGTGTATTAGCCACCACAATGGAATTTGTTGATATTGCAGGTCTTGTTGCCGGAGCATCAAAAGGTGAAGGTTTAGGTAATAAGTTTTTAGCTAACATTCGTGAAACTGACGCTATTGGACATGTTGTTCGTTGTTTTGACAACGATAACATTATTCACGTTGCTAATAAGGTTAGCCCTGCTGATGATATTGATGTTATCAATACTGAGTTAGCTTTATCTGACATGGATACCGCAGAGCGTGCAATCTTCCGTTTAGCCAAAAAAGCTAAAGGTGGCGATCCAGACGCTAAGTTTGAAATGCCAGTATTACAAAAAATCTTAAAGCATGTTGAAGATGGCGAAATGGTTCGTTCTTTAGAACTAACTAAAGAAGAAAAAGCCGCTGTAGAGTACTTAAACTTTCTAACCATTAAACCAACAATGTACATTGCTAACGTTAATGATGACGGTTTTGAAAATAATCCGTACCTTGATGAAGTACAAAAGATTGCAGATGCAGAAGGTGCTATCGTTGTTGCCGTTTGTGCTGAAATTGAAAGTGAATTATCTGAAATGGATGATGAAGACCGTGAAGAATTCATGGCTGATTTAGGGTTAGAAGAACCTGGCCTAAACCGTGTAATCAATGCGGGTTACTCATTACTGCACTTACAAACTTATTTTACCGCTGGCGTTAAAGAAGTTCGAGCATGGACTGTTAAGCAAAATGCTACCGCACCACAAGCCGCTGGTGTTATTCACACTGACTTTGAGAAAGGCTTTATTCGTGCAGAGATCGTTGGTTATGATGACTTTATCGAGTTTAATGGCGAGTCTGGTGCTAAAGAAGCGGGTAAATGGCGTTTAGAAGGTAAAGACTACCGCGTAAAAGATGGTGATGTAATTCACTTCCGTTTTAACGTATAAGTTTTACTATTAAACAGTAAACATTCTCATGCTAAAAGGCTCATCTTAGATGGGCCTTTTTTGTGCCTGTAAAATACTAACGACGTACATGATGAGTACCTCCAACTAAGCCTATTAAATCATTAAACTTATCCTTCACATGGTCTTAGTTTTAATAAAGAATGACACCTACTTCACTTCAGTTATCCTGAATTGAAGTTGTTTAATTCTAAGCGACTAAAACACCTCTTAATTGTAAGTTTTAAGTTAATTTTTAGCTAATCATTAAAATTATTAAAACAAAGTCTTGTTTTAATAATTTATTTCAATAAAATGTAACTTGTTATATCAAAGAAGTTTAGGCATATAACCAAAATACCTTAGCAGTACGTTTACAACTAAGCACAAAAACTAAGGTCTTAGTCTACACTTTCTTTGTTGAACTCATAACTACATCAAAACAATAATAAGGCGTAACAATGAAAAAACTTATTTTAATACCTATTTTATTAGCTACAAGTATCATCACAGCTGCTCCAGTTCAAGCTGACAGTATGACTTTACGTATTTGCGAATATGTTCAAGCTAATGATAAAAGTCGTTTAAGATCGTTTTTAAAGCAAAACAAACTAAAAATCCGCAACATTTATGATGGCCTACAATGTAATGGTAATAATTTACTGATTTTTGCTGCTAAATCTCAAGCATTAGAAGTGGGTGAGTTTATTGTTGGTAAGCTACCAGCCAAAAAAGTAAAAGCTGAAATTGATAACTTAGCAAAACATTCAGCACATTTAGCTGAAGAAGCGCGAGACAGATAATCTCCGCTCCTTAGTTATAAAGACAAACGCATTAACCTTATCTTAAGGATAATGCGTTTCTTACCTTTTATTTGCATAGTTATGCGCCAAAACGCACAATCAATAACCAAACAAATAAAAAGAACAACTTTTTTTAAAATAACTGTTGACGAAAGGCAAGTACCTCAGCATAATACGCCGCACTTGCTACAGAGCAGGTAGAGAAAGGCTACATAGCTCAGTTGGTTAGAGCACATCACTCATAATGATGGGGTCCCAGGTTCGAGTCCCGGTGTAGCCACCATTACTTATGTATTTATACTTAAGTAATAAGAGCTCAAGTCTCTATAAAAATTTGAATGTAATGCGGGTTTGGCGGAATTGATAAAACAATGACGCGCTACTTTTTTTTATAGAGAGTAGGTTCCAGTATTGCAAGATGTGAGAGTCCAAGTCTCTTTAATACTTGAATGTAATGCGGGTTTGGCGGAATTGGTAGACGCGCTGGATTTAGGTTCCAGTATCGCAAGATGTGAGAGTTCAAGTCTCTTGACCCGCACCATTTCAAAGCAACGTTGTTGCACAAGTAAAAAGTAAGTACATTGCAGGGATATAGCCAAGCGGTAAGGCAGCGGGTTTTGATCCCGTCATTCAGAGGTTCAAATCCTCTTATCCCTGCCACTTTTTATTACGTTTCTAATGAAAGTTAGTTTCTAATTATAAAAGTATGTAATGTAACTACTCCCTGGAGGGATATAGCCAAGCGGTAAGGCAGCGGGTTTTGATCCCGTCATTCAGAGGTTCAAATCCTCTTATCCCTGCCATCTTTTAAGATGGTGGACACAGAGTTAAAGTCTCTTTAAAACTTTAATGTATGCGGGTTTGGCGGAATTAATAAATAATGACGCGCTACTTTTTTTATAGAGAGTAGGTTCCAGTATTGCAAGATGTGAGAGTTAAAGTCTCTTTAAAACTTTAATGTATGCGGGTTTGGCGGAATTGGTAGACGCGCTGGATTTAGGTTCCAGTATCGCAAGATGTGAGAGTTCAAGTCTCTTGACCCGCACCATTTCAAACTTCTAGAAAACAAAACACCACGTCTTCTATCTAAAGAGTAAGTTAATCTTACACTGGATAGTTTTCTGTGTTTTAAAAGGCTACATAGCTCAGTTGGTTAGAGCACATCACTCATAATGATGGGGTCCCAGGTTCGAGTCCCGGTGTAGCCACCATTTTCTCTTCGAAAGAAATACTACCTCCTTGAGAAGTTAGATATACAACTTTGATAAAATTCTGATATGCCTTAGTCTTGCTGGTTTACGGTTTGAGTATCGCTAGATGTGAGAGTTCAATTATATTGACCCGCTCCATTGCAAAGTAACATTGTTGTAAAAGTAGATATATTACAGGGATATAGCCAAGCGGTAAGGCAGCGGGTTTTGATCCCGTCATTCAGAGGTTCAAATCCTCTTATCCCTGCCATTTTTATAAAATGGTGTACACAGAGTTCAAGCCTATTGACTCACTCCATTATAAATAACTCTAAATACACCTAACACTTCTTAAAAGCATTATTCAGGTGTACGTCAAAAAAATCACCTTAAAAGCTATACTCTTCGATAGTACTTCTTAGATAAAAGAGTTGAACCTTTTATTTATGGTGCAAAGGTTCAACTCCCCCGAACACTAACAATGTTAATGTTCTTGAAAGCTATACAAAACAGCCCTTAGAGCCTAGTAGTAAAGGGATAGCGCTATCAGCATTAGAAACTGAGTTAGTCTCAGTTAGTCCTGATAGGGCTGGAAAATGGCATAGTTTTGACACTTTTTTGCCATCAAAGCTAAATGGCATTGGTACAAAAGAATGTCATTTGTACCGACAAAAAATATTCAACCGCCACCCTTACCTTTCAGATGCACTCGCAAATCAATATATTCGTATATATCAAGATAAGAGCCTACGCGAAGCCAACCTGTTTATAGGCCGAATTGATAAAAAATTAATGTTAAATGACTTTAACCTTTCAAGCTCTACTACTGAGGTGAAAGAATTTTGTACTAAAGCTGCTCATAAATGCCGGTTAATCATTGTTGAGTATGGCGAGAATGAAATTGCTTATAATATCTGTCGTACTTTCACTCATAAATACACAATAGAAATTCCAGCCTTTGACATCGATGAACCATTTACTCCAACGCTTAATAGACTAAGCTGTTCAAGTTGGTGGCATTCAAACATTAATAAAATTCGTTTACAGCATGTAGAACAAGCTTCAAGAAATTTAAATTTAGTCAATAAACACTCAAGTTGTTATGCCAGTAACTTTGCTGTTGAAAATAGAAATACCCAATTAAAGAATTCATACGATTACTTATCCTCTAGTCAAATTGTTAATGAAGAGGGTCAGTCTTATTCGCTATTGGATATTTATAATAAAACTGTCGCTAACCCGTTTATTCGAAAAGCTGAATTAATGACTCGCATTCGAGGCTTTGAAGAAGTTGCCACTCAAATGGGTCATGCTGGTGAGTTTTATACAATCACTTCCCCCTCAAAAATGCACGCTGTACTTTCCTCTGGTAAACCTAATCCCAAGTTTAATGACTCAACACCAAAAGATGTTAATGATTACTTTAATAATATTTGGAAGTTAATCCGCTCTGCCCTTCATAAAAAAGGTATTCAACCTTATGGCTTTAGAGTTGTAGAACCTCACCATGACGGTACACCACATTGGCACTTATTACTTTTTATGCACCCTAACGATGTTAATACCGCTCACTCAATATTTAGTAAATATGCTCTAAAAGAAGATGGTAAAGAACGCGGTGCAAAAGAGCATAGGTTTAAAGCTGTATCTATTGATCCTAAAAAAGGTAGTGCTGCGGGTTACATCGCTAAATATATTTCAAAGAATATTGATGGCTCTGATATCAGCAAAGATTTATATGGCAATGATGCTAAACCAGCAGCTTCTAATATAGATGCCTGGTCTGCAACTTGGAATATAAGACAGTTTCAACAAATTGGTGGGCCATCTGTAACTGTATGGCGTGAATTACGAAGATTAAAGGAATCTACTCAACCAGAAGTAGTTAAAGCGTTTATAGCTGCTGATTCTGGGGATTGGGCTGCCTATGTTATGGCTATGGGTGGTGCGATGCTACCTAGACGTAACCGCCCTATCCATCCATTTTATGAAAATGAGCGAAATGAAACGATTGATATGGAAACTGGTGAAGTAATTCAACACAATTTAACTCGCTATGGTGATATTAAACCTGCTTCGGTTGTCGGGCTAATTTGTAAAAACATTATCAACAAAACCAAAACGCGCGTGTGGAAGAAAATAATGCAGCCGATGACGGCTTGCGGTTCGAAGTATGAGAACGGCAATAAGGAGTTGGCAGAATTGCATCCTATACCAATATGAATTATGGCTCAGGCGCGAAAGCTGCGACGACGAGGGCGAAGCCTGAGCAACGAGGAGAAGCGCGAAGCGCCCTTGGACTTGTGTAAATAACTGTACTAACTAATTCAACAACGGAAAAAAAACAAAATGAGCTTAGAAATATTTGGCAGTGGTGATCAGTTCACAGCGAAAGAAGCCTTTGAACTTCTTAATAGTCATGTAGTTAAAAAAGAGGATGAAGATAACGAAAACCTAGCTATCGATAAAATAGGCTTTATCGCTGGTGTGCTTACCTTAAATGATGAAGTAGAGCTAATGGTGAAGTTTCCAAAAGAAGTTGTTCAACTAACAAAGGTAAAGTTTTCAGAACAAATGTCACTGCTAGAAATGACTTAGTAGTTACTTAAAGCGCTCTTTAACAATTTATAAAATAATATACATATGTGGTGACTACCTTGTAGCTCCCCTATAACTCAGATATATACACAATAAAGGAGGCTATTATGCCAAGAGGATTTACAACAATTACTTTCAAAGGCGGTAACAGGGATGAAGAAGTTATAGAAGACGTTTCTCTTAGGAATTTACCATATACATTAAGTTTTCAAAGTGAGTGCTATTTTGCAACATCTAGCGACGGCGGAATGCGCTTAATGAAAGGAAAGCTAAACAATCAATGGCATTCATACTCTGTAGACATATATGCCAAAGCTGAAAATAAAATACATAAACAAGGCGTTATATTTGAATTTACAGAAACAAGAGACGTAGAAAGGTGTTCAGCTATCACAAAGAATAAAACACAATGCCTTAAGCCAGCAATTGAGAGTAAAGAATATTGCTCTGAAACCCATAGACCTAAGGGTTAATATGAGCCTGTAACAGAACCTTATTTACTGAATTCAAACTTTAGATTTATAACATCATAAGCTATTTAATTATTCAACTTTTCAATCTTAGATGTCAGCTCTAAAATTTTATTTTCTTCTAAATCAATTAATGACTGATACTTATTCGAAACAGCAATCATCTCATTACTTAATGCAGTCTGATACGTTGCACCCGCAAGATTGTTATTCGCATAAGTTGAACGAATTTTTAGCCTTTCAATCTCTTTACTCATCTTTTTCTGGTGGGTAGTAACATTGGATTGATAACGCTTAATTTTCGATTTTATTGTATATAGCTTTGCTGAGTGCATAAGCTCTTTGGTACTTTTGACCGGAGAGCTTTCTTGCGCTTGTTTAACCTTGGCCTTAGCCGTTACAGCTTCCATGTTTTCAAATGTATATGCTTTAACTTCCTCCTCTACTTCACCGCACGGTAAATGGCTATATTTAACCACTCCCTCAACGGTGCACTTATAAACTGATGAAGCAAGCGAGCTACTTGAGAAAACAATAAAGGGTATTACTAATAACTTATACATATCAAATTCCTTTTTTATACAATAAAAATTATTTACTTAAATAATTAAGCCTAGTTTAATAGATAACCTTTCTTAGTTACATGGTCAAAACTAAAAATATGCTCTCTGGGGGATTCGTCACAAACACCAACTAACCTAGCTTTGTGAGCATATTTACCCTTTTCTATTAAAACTTCATTATCACAAATAGGGCAGTCAGCTTTATAAATAACCAATTGCAATGCTCTAATACTTTTACCATTTACTCTTTTCTTATCAGTCCTACTTGCTCTCAATTGACCAGACACCTCGTTTAACCTTAATAACCAAATAGGTGCTATTCCTATACGATGGTTCATTGCTTCATAAAAAGGTTTTAATAAGAAATATAAAAAACCAAAAATAGACATTATAATAATTGAAGTTAAGAAGCTTAAACTTGATGTAGCATAAAAATTCCAAAGTAATAGGAAGTAGCTAACTATCAAAGCGACAATCGGCAACGATACATAGCCGTATAGTTTCCAACCAGACATTTCTAAATTAGTTAAAGTCTTTGCCCAAGGTAAAGGTTTTGGTAGCTCAGAAACATAATAATGAACTTCAGTAGTGCTGGGCTTTATATCAATAGACTTTAAAGGGACTGTTTTAAAGAAATACTGTTTTCTATTTTTACCTTGTGACTCATCATCACAAATCACTAACCAATTCTTTACATCCGTTTGCTTAACAAAATCTTTATACTCTTCAATATGCTCTAACAAGTAACTTTCAAGTTGTTGTATTTTTTCCTTAACAAAGCGCCTAGCTTTTTTGTTATCTACTTCATCAGTTTTGCACTGTCGGTATAGCTCTATAGAGTCATAGCTAATGTTTTCAATAAGAATATTAGCCTCTAACTGACGATTTAAGTCAATGAATGTAGCTTCGAACATAGAAAAATACAGATAAGTACTAACTCCTTGCTCTATTAAGAAATCAATAGTTGCCTTACCTGAATCCAATACTTCTTCAACATCTAAACGCATATATCACTCACTTTTAATAGCAACCTGTCAGGAACATGACAGGTACATCCCTTTTTATCCCCTGATTTTAAAGTAATTATTACCCCCGAGTCCAGCACTGGCACAAACAGAGTAAACGAGACAATTATGAATTGGGTAACGGTTAAGAAATTTTCACAGCTATGTGGATATAGCGAAGATGCAATAAGGGCAAAAATTAAAAAGGGACAATGGGTGATCGATCAGCATTTTACAAAAGCGCCTGATGGCAGAATTTTAATAGGTATAAGAGAGGTGGAAAAATGGATAGTAAGTTAACGGGGATAACTGCTAATAAAAGCAGTATTCAAATCGCATTTACTTATAACGGTATGCGTTGTCGTGAAACTATAAAAGTTAAGCCAACAAAGTCTAGCTTAAAAGAAATGGTAAGAAAACGTGATGTCATTTTATATGAAGTAGGTATGGGGCAATTTGATTACTTAAAGCACTTTCCTAATAGTAAAAAGGCACAAGAATTAGCTGGTAGCCAAGCTTGCAATATTACGATCACACAAATGGTTGATGATTGGTTTAAGCGTAATCAAAATCAATGGGAGTATTCAACCAAGCTAGGTTACATCAGTAAGATAAATCACCATATAGAACCCAACTTTGGCCACCTAACTATTGATAAATTTAAGCCGAGTATATTTAAAGACTGGGGAGCTACCGCTACGAATAAAAGAACAAATGAACAACTTACTGGAAAAACTAAAAATGAAGTTCGCTCGATATTACGTTCTGCATTTCAAGAGCTCTATATTGATGAAATCATTGATGGCAATCCTATTGATAGAATTAAGCGCTTTAAACATGTGAAAAAAGAACCCGAGCCATTCACGGCTGATGAAAGAGAAAAAATATTAACTCAAATGACAGGGCAAGTGCGAAATCTCTATGAATTTGCCTTTTGGACAGGTTTACGAACAAGTGAATTGCTCGCACTGAGAAAGTGTGACATTGACTTAAAGCGTGAAGTTATCTTTGTTCGTAAAGCATTAGTACACGGCAGAGAAAAAGGCACTAAAACTAAAGCTGGTGAACGAACTCATCAACTACATGAGATAGCTTTAAAAACATTAAATAAACAGTTAACACTTTCACCTGATAGCCAGGAGCGAATATTTATGAACCCCGAAACTATGCAACCATGGCGAGATGATAGAGCTATTTATAATAGTTGCTGGCTACCTGCACTTAAAACATCAGGGGTTAAATTTCGCAAGCAATACAACACTCGTCATACCTACGCATCAACAATGCTAACACTCAATAAACCAATAGCTTGGGTGGCAAGACAACTTGGTCATAGTGATATTTCCATGACTTTAACTACTTACGCACGCTGGATTCCAGAAAACCATTAAAGGAACATATGTAATGTCATTAGATAAACAAAGAATAACAAAAATAAAAGAAGAACTAGGACTCAATAATTCAGCTACTTTTTGCGGTTTTGTTATTTATATACCTGTAAATGATGAGTTCATTGGACAGATACAAGAAAACATATTTGGTAAAGTTATCGGTTACGTCCCTATACCTAATTACGCTATAAAATTTAATCGTTATGTCAAAGCAATCAAAGCAGCCAAGAAATGTGATAAATATAAAACCGTGATAGGCTTTTTATTTGATTTAGGAGAGCAGCATTATCTCGGGTTTGAAAAATAATTACATATAGATCTAAATGGTACTTAAACCTTGAAATAGTTCGATATATTTCAAGTTTTATTATAAAGTGTATTTCATATATTCAAATGAAATCATTTTAGAATTAGAGTAGAGAATGAATCTTGACGTAAGTATCAAAAACTTAGGTAAACTTGAAAGCGGGACTATTAAAATTCGTCCAATTACTCTTTTAACTGGCCCAAACGGTACGGGAAAGAGTTTTTTTACAAAGTATTTATACTCCATTTAAAATGTAATAAATAAAAACGTTTACTATCTAAATTTAACTAAAAATATAAAAGTCATTAAATTCCAACTTGAAACTTTGATTAGCAACTTAAGCTATGCAGGGGAATTTGATTACAAATCTATAAAGCATATTATTGGTGAACTCAATGAATTACAAAAAGAATTGGATTTTGCTTCAGACTGGAAAGTTGAGCAATATTTAGAGTTTGCAATATCTAGATTAGAAAAGTTAGAAATAATCATAGTGATGTTTAATGAATATTTGTCGTTGATTCAAAGTAAAAAAACCAAATTCAAATCAATTTCAAAGGCTTCAAAATCTATTATTGACTCATTTGCTACTCTAAGATCAGCATTAAAAGATAGTCGTGAAAACTATATTGATGCCTTAAGTGAAAATTTAGAGAATGAAGTAAAAGATAACTTTCAAATCTCAAATTTATCTGAATTAGTTACTTTTGGGAGTAAAAAAACCGAAATTGATGTTCCTGAAATGTTTAATATTGAATCAGGTAAAGATGGACTTGGGTTCTCATTAAGACCTGCATTTGTAAACGAAGTATCTTCTTTATCTCGGGTGGTATTTTTCGAGTCCCCAGCATATTGGAAAGTACGAGAAGCTTTAAAAGCTGCCAAATCAAATGCATCGATTCCATTCTTTTTAAGGAAGAAATCAAATAATGTTTTAACAGGTGTTCCTAAGTACTTTTATGATTTAGATGAGGCATTAGGCACAGAATCAAGAGAGAGTGATTCACCTGAAATAAATATTTTAACTGCTCAAATAAAAAAGAAGTTAGGAGGGGAGTTCTTCTTTAAAGGTGACAGCCTAATTTTTAAAGACGATAAAAGTGGAAATGAAATTTCTAAAAACTTAATCTCCTTCGGCATGACTAACTTAGGGATGATTCACACTTTATTAAAAAATAATGTAATCACTCCTGGTTCAGTAGTTTTTTTTGATGAGCCAGAAACTAATTTACACCCCGATTGGCAAGTATTGTTAATGGATGTATTAATTCAGCTAGCTGAATATGATATTAAGGTAGTAATTGCTACGCATAGTATAGATATGCTTAAAGCTTTAGAGGTTGGTATTGATTCAAGGGGGAGGAAGGATAGTGATTTTATGTCAATTCATTATCTGGATACTGATGGGAAGCTATTAGATTTTGATTCGAGCAACCCTTTGGAGCAATTAAAAGAGGCTAGAAGTGAATTAAATTCTTCTTATACATCTTTATTTTTTAAAGAGTAAAATAATGGTTAATACAGAAGACTTTATTGATGTCATGGCACATGCCACCTCAGAAAATGGGAGTATTGAAAGAGCATGCTGCCAAGCGGTTAAAATTGATGATTCTGATGGATTGGGTTGCTTTATTGGATTTAGTGCAAGTGTTATTTGTAAGGTTGATTTTTATTTGAAGCATGAAGAAAACATTCAATTTATTGAATTAACAGATCTTGAATACACTATAAGAGAGTGTTTAGTATCTCAAACTAACGAATATGATAAAAAAGAATTAGAACTAGGTAGGTTGCTTACATCGAGAGAAAAGAAAGCTATCCGAAAAGTGATTTGGGAGCCTATTACTAGTGAATTTAAAAGAAAGTGGTGTGGTTCGATTGCCGTAATTGAAAGATTATTGAGAAAGAACGAAATGACATTTGATCCTAAATATAGGTTATTAATTGTTTGTAATAATAATAATGATATTAGGTTATTGGATGAACTTTCTAACAAATTAAAAGGAATGATGGGAAATGTAGTTATTTCTAACACTAGCAACATTAGAAGTAGTCTAATAAATATCATTCCTGCTATTTAGCAATAATAAGAACAAAAAACACTTAATAGGTTGATTAAAAAATGATTTATAAAGGTTCAACTCCCCCGAACGCTATTAAATTTATAATTAGATAGTTACCTATAGACCACAAGCATAAGCCAGTGCTTTATTTTTTATCGTACTGTTTAGAAAAGGGACTTTATTGACCGCTAATAACGCTAAATTACGTGCGACCTTAATAAGCGGAGATGGATGACTAAAACTAGCGTATAACGCGTCCATAGTAGACATCATCAGTAGGTTCTCTTTACGTCTTACTTGTTCATAGCGCGCTAGTACACTTTCATCATGCCAAACCTCACCATTGCCAATTGCTGTCGCAATAACATGCTGTAAGGCTATGACATCTTTAAAGCCTAAATTAACTCCCTGCCCTGCCATTGGGTTAATGGTATGAGCAGCATCCCCTAACAACAACACCTGCTTATTTTGATAAGTGTTAGCGTGTCTACGTGTTAACGAAAAATCACCTTTGCCAAGAACCTTAATATTACCTAATTGTTGTGGAAATGATTTCTGTATTTCTTGTTGTAATTGGCTATTTGATAACGAGGCTAGTCGGCTAATTTCATCACGTTGATGATACCAAACTAAAGAGGCATATCCGCCCAATGAACTTTGTCCAGGCAGTGGTAAAAAGGCGACAGGACCTGTAGGGAAAAATTGTTGCCAAGTAATGTCTTGCTGATTCATTGCTGTTTCTACATTGATCAACATAGCTGATTGTTGATAATCCCACCCTGTCATACCAATAGCTGACATTTCTCTTACTTTAGATTGAGCACCATCAGCGCCAATAACAAGATTTGCCGTTAACGTGTTATTAGATAGTGTTAACTTTGCTTTGTTATTATCTTGTTCTAAGGAAATTAAACTTTCAGGACAGAAGGTATGGATATTACTTAAGGCCGTAACTTGCTGCCAGAGAGCAAGTTGAATCAAACGGTTTTCAACAATGTGTCCTAAGTGAGTTTGCTCAATATCATCGGCATTAAACTCAGTATAAGCACTTTCGTGCTCCCAAACACCTAAACGTTTATATGGACAAGCCCGCCACTGAATAACTTGTTGCCAAGCGCCAACTTGCTCGAGTAAGTTTTGTGAAGCTAAAGAGATAGCTGATACGCGCAAATTAAGTGCTTGCTCAGTTGAGAAATCTTTGAGTGAGAACTTCTCTACCAAAGCAACCTGTAAACCAAGTTGTGCTAAGGTCAGCGCACTTGCTGCACCAACCATACCACCACCAACAACAACACAATCAAAATGTTCCATACTTTAACGTTCACAACAAAACCGAAATATATTGTTATTTTACCCAAGCACAACACTAATTTCGACCAATTTATTGTTTTATCAGTCTATTCGTTTATTGCTAACCACTTGGGTTTATTGTCGACTTGTTGGCATAGAGTAATCAGCTCTGTGGCAATTATCGGCTTGGAGATTAAATACCCTTGACCATAATCACAGCCTAATGAGCGCAGGTAATCATAATGCTGTTGCGTTTCAATACCTTCGCCAACAAGTTTCAACGATAAGCTGTGTCCAATTAAAACCACTGCCTCAACTAAGCTTGCATCTGTTTTATCATCGATAGCTCCCTCAATAAAAGAGCGATCTATCTTCAACACATCAATAGGAAAATGCTTTAGATAACTTAACGATGAATAACCGGTACCAAAATCATCCATATGAATCGATACCCCTAAATCTCGTATTTCTTGCAGGGTATTAATCATTTCTTGTGAATTATCCATCAATAAACTTTCAGTAATTTCAACTTTCAAGCATGACGGTGCAATATTATTTACGGTCAATGCCTTACTTATCACTTCTTTTATCGGGGTTTGACTCGTTTGTTTACATTGCCTACTCGAAATATTAACAGCAACTTGCAATTTTAGCCCAAGATCATGCCAATGACTTAAATCAGCTCACGCTTGCTCAACTACCCATTGACCAATAGGCTCAATCAAACCTGTTTCTTCCGCTATTTCAATAAAATCATCCGGGTATATCAAACCTTTGTTCGGATGTTGCCAGCGTATAAGGGCTTCCACACCAACAATTTCACCATTGTTCATAGATACCACAGGTTGATAATGCAATATAAATTCATCTTGCTTAATTGCTTGTCTTAACGCTTGTTCAATATACATGCGTTTGCTTACCGCTTCATTCATGATTTTAGTAAAGAATTGAAAAGTATTTCGACCTGCAGCTTTTGCTTGATACATTGCGGTATCAGCATTTTTCAGCAATAGCTCCGCACTATCACCATCATTAGGAGCGACAGTAATACCGACACTCGCTGACACCACCGCTTCATTGTTATTACTTAAGTGAAAAGGCATGGCTAATCTCGCCAGAATATTTTTTACAACACGCTCAACTGCAAACCGATTTGACAAGCCCACTAATAAAATAACAAATTCATCACCACCAAATCGAGCTACAGTATCTTTTTCACGAATGCAGTTTCTTAACCGTATGGCAGCCAGTTTTAATAATTCATCGCCGCTATTATGCCCCCAAGTATCATTGACATTTTTAAATCGATCTAAGTCAATGAACAACAGAGCAACTTCATTATGACTATTTTTAGTTTCATTGAGCTCGTTACGTAACCTATCTATGAATAAATCCCGATTAGGTAAGCCCGTAAGTGAGTCATAATTTGCTTGGAACCAAATGTCTTCCTCATGCTTTTTATGCTTGGTAATGTCCGAAAATAAGCTAATGTATTGCAGGGGATCACCATTTTTGTCTCTAACGACTGAAATGGCTAAAAATTCAGGGTAAATTTCACCCGTTTTTCTTTTATTCCAAATCTCTCCTTGCCAACAACTATCTTGCTCTAAAGCATGCCACATTTGTTGATAGAAACGACTATCGTGTTTGCCCGAATTAAGTATGTTTGGCGACTTACCTAAAACCTCTTCTACATCGTAACCACTGATAAGAGAAAAAGCAGGATTGACCATTTCAATCTTATTATTCGCATTAGTAATCATAATTGCTTCTAAAGCATGTTTAAAAACTGCCGCTGATATTTTTTGCTCTCCTTCGGACTTATTGCGCTCGGCCAACATTTGATTAAAAGCAATCACCATGTCAGTTATTTCATCATTGCCTCTGACTCGAAGCGGTTGGTTAAACTTATGTTCAAGCTGCATTGTCGTCATTGCGCAACGAATATAATTGATTTTTTTAATGATGCGCTTAACTACCAAAAATGAAAAATATAATGAAATAATAAAAACCAAAATAAAAATTGCAATATAGAGAACGAGCCTTTCAATTGCCTTTTGTTCTTCAATGTTTGCTAATTGCTGTATATCAGCAAGGATGTGATCACTAACGTCTCTAAATTGATCAATTCTTGCTGTGGACAACTGCCACCAAACGTTAGGTTCTACACCAATGTCATTATGCTGTAGCTGTTTTATCGCGCTAATTGCGTCACTATCATCAATGCGGATTTCAGCATCTATTTGTTCTGCATTATTCCCTTTTTCTCTGGATGAGCGTGCCAGTAAAATATGCTGATAGTAACGATTAATGGTTTGTTCGATGGTGTAGATTGCTTTTTTATCAGCCTCTGTTAAATTGTTGATTTTATTTAAAGTCACTATATGATTTTTCGTTATAGTAAAGCCCTTCAAAAATTTTTTTAGATAACTCGCTTCACCTCGTAAAATATAATTTTTAAAATCATATATTAAACCGCCATAGCCAATTTCTCTCTCTAAAAGAGCCAATTTTTCAACACGAATTAACTTTTCATCGAGTAGCTTTCTAATAGCAAATATTTGCTGATTATTTTCTGAGTTAAGTTGGCTCTGTAGCCAATGTTGATGGTGCGATTTTGATACTGAAAATAAATCACTAATGAATTTTTTCTGCGCATTTCCATAAGAAATTACGTCTTGAAGCTGCCTTGTATTCAAATGCTGCGCATTTAATATAGCGTTCAATGCACCACGCTCTTGTCCTGATTTTTCTTGTAAGTTGAGTAGATTAAGAAAATCGATATTTGCACGGTTCTGTTCCGGACTATTAAGTTGCACCTGTACTTGTGATATTAATCGCAACAGTTGTTCAATAAACTCGGAGTAATAAGAAAAATAACTACTCCCTTTATAAACATCAATTTTTTTACGCTCTTGTACCAATTCAGCAGCGCTTTTCAAACTATTTTTCAATACTTTATTTATCACATCTTGGCTGGCAATACTTTTCATCTGTAAGTGTGTTAATTCAACCCGTTGGACGAAATCAATATAGGATTTTATCCAACGATCTGTCTTCACTCTTTGCTTTTGTAGTTCAACTACTTTTGTCATATTCGCTTTCTCGATGACACCGCTAGATAAACCACGTTCTTTTTGGAGTTCATAGATTAATTTAGCTACTTGACTCGATATCGAGATAGATAAACTTGCTTGACGAGCTTGCTTTATAGCGTCTAAATAGTCGCTAGCATGGTTAATCCCAAGAAATAATATGATGCACCAAGGCAGCAATAAAAAGGTCTTTAGTCGTGTACGTATACTAAAATCACAAGCAAGTTTTTTGAACATTGCAATAAATGTCCTTATCTCAAGTAAAGGAAACAGCGAAGTGCATTAAGGCGATGCTAACATAGCTTTTCAAAAGGAAATTTGTTTAATATCAAGATAGTCAGACAATGCTTGTGTGTAGCTATATTTCAGTTATAGTGAAACACCAACGTATTGAGGTTAATAGATAATATGAACTTTTATGCGGTGGCCAAAGTGTTTATGAATTAAGGGTTAGTCTCTTAAAAGCACTTAAAAACACAACTAAAATTATTTAATTCATCAGTAAAGGAAGCACTATGTCTGTAGCATCAAAGAAATCAACCATGGAAATGAATACCGAAGAAAGACGTTTAAGTAAGGATATTAATCTAGTTTATGATTTTACCGAAAAGCCTAACCGCACACAGTTAAAAGCCAAAACTGATAGAGCCGTTGTTGCTAAACTCAGAGCTGATTTAGTTTTACCTAACGATAAAATATTAACGGTAGATATAGATTTTGACAGTACAAGTGGATACCATAACAACACTATGTTGGTTATGGATGACTTTGGTGTTGAAATGCTAGTCACAGCCTTCGCGGTAAAATACGGCCAGCCATTTGCTGATAAAATATCTAACGCTTGGGCAGAGAAAAAACATCAAGATGATCCGCGAAAACCCACTTACTTGCTGGTTCAAAAACCAACCACTGAAGGTGATATGCCTAAAATATTTGCCGCCTGTGGTGATAGAGTGCATGATGATGGCAAGAAAGTCGTACCTGAAAGTATTATTTAATACTTATCCTATGCTAGTTTTTAAGGCTAAGTTTATCTTGTTTTTAACACTTAGCCTTTTCAGTCTCACAAGCTATTCCTACAATACAACACCTCTAAACACTCTTAGTAATGTCGCTAAAATATTACAAGATAAACATGGCTTCATCTGGCTATCTGGCCAACAAGGATTAACCCGCGTTGATGCCAATAATAACATTACCTTTTCGCTTAGTAATCAAGAGTGGCCACTGCCCTTTTCCTGGATAAATGATATAGAGCTTATTGATGATAAGTTATTACTCGCAACAGAAATGGATGGCTTATGGCTATTTGATACCCGTAACGGGGAGCTAGAAAAAGTAATCACTGGTATCTTAGAACCAAGCCACTACGACGCAACAATATTTAAAAATAACTATTATATTTATACCCCAGAAAAAAAGTTTTATCGCGTAAATCCAAGCGGTGATTCCCCTAGGGTAATTCATCAAAACTTAGTCATTAATGAGCTAGTCCATACCCAAAATAAGCTTTATGTTTCCAGTAGAGATGGTTTATATCAATTACAAGATGATAATTTAGTACAAGTTATTACTGAACCCATAACAAGCTTAACTGCATTAGCAAACGCGGTAATAGCAATAACAGCTAATAGAATTTATCGATTAGCTGATGATGGTAGTCAATCAAGTATTGAACATAATCAAAAACTGTATGGTTTAACAAAATCCTATCATAATGATGATTTTTTCACCATTAGCTTAAAAGGAAAGGTGAATAAATATGACGGTGCTACATTAACGCCACTGCCTCATTATTATGGCGAGAGTGAATCCGTGCACCTTAGGGATGCCTTTCATGATGCTTCAGGTGTTTTATGGCTAATTAGCAGTCATGGTGTTGAACAGTTAAACGAGAGTTATATTAAAAATCACAACCTTATTTTTGATATTCCAATCAATGGCAATGAAATTGAAATATTTGATAATGAAATAATTATTGGAAGTTATGGTGCAGGTTTACAAAACTTTTTGGAGCCAATGTTTAATCAAGAAAGTAATTCCGCTTTTACCAGAAAAGGCCTAAAAACATTTGACTTATTAGAGATAAACAACAGCCTTTACATAGGTTGTTTTGATGGCTTATGGCGTTATGATAAAGATACAAACCAAGTTACTAAGCTTGATATTGTTGATGATAAATTAGTCTTGAAATTAGAACAAAAAAACAATTTACTCTATATAGCCACAGATGGTTATGGTCTATATGTCTATGACTTAATGACTGAAGAGATCATTAACCATATCGATGATAGCATTGGTTTACATAATCCAGAAGTTATTGATATTTTACCGTTAGATAATGGAAAGATATGGATTGCTCATAATAACAACGTCAGTATTTATCATCAAAATAGCCATACAGTTACTACTGTTAAAGCGCCAAATATAAGCAAAGTGATTTCACTGGTTTTTGCTGATAATAAGGTCTTTGCCTCAACCTTAGGTGATGGGATTTTAGTATTTAACTTACAAGGTGACTTGTTAGCTCAACTGTCTTATGGTCATAGTTTCACCGAGATGTTATTGGTTAATAATGAAATTTGGGTATCGGGAAAACCGGGGTTATATCGTTTATCACCGCGAAGCTACCAAATAACCATGATAGAGAATACTCAGCAATATTCGTTTGTTAGCAGCATGTTAGTCAAAGATAATACCCTCTATGCTATTCATTATAGTGGTGTACTTGCACTCAATTTATCAGAACAAAAACAATTTAACCCTAATGTTGTTATTAGTAAAACCACTATTTCAGGTACATCGTACCTGCTCAATAAAACAATTGAAATAAACAGTGGAAATGATGTTATCACACTAGACTTAGCCAGTTTAGACTACCGACCAGGGTTAGAAAAAAAGTATCGGTACCGTATTAACAATAACAATTGGCAGCAAATGAGTAATAACCAATTAACATTAACTGGCTTGGCTTCCGGTCATTATAATATAGAAGTTATGGCAACTAATAGCTTAGGACAGTGGAGTGATATTAAAGCTTATACTGAAATTAATGTGGCCTACCCTTGGTATTGGACAGTAGAACTTCGGTTTTTCTATGTAATATTGCTATTATTTATCATATTATTAACCTCTTGGTTACTCTATCTGCGGACTAAATCAATTAAACATATTCATCATTTACTTAAAGATGATATGAGAAATTACGGGCGATTGATGAAAACTCTGCAACGTAATTTGCAACTGACCTCAACATCACTGGCAAATAATGAAATAGAGCAAAGCAAGCAATTAGTTGAAAAAAGCTTATCAGTGCTTAAAGAGACGATTCATACACGAGAGCCAGATAACTTAGAAGGTAAGACCTTAGTAATCGCTATTCCTTTTTTAGCTGATTATATCCACACTAAGTACGAAGTTAAATTACACTTCACTCTAGACGACAAGGTAGATAGCTGCAATTATGAGTTAAGAGCTGATGTATATAAGGTGATATTTGAAGCGATAATGTCCTCCATTTTCAAAAGTGAGGCGAAAAAATTTAGTATCACTTTAAAAGAGGTCAAACAGAAGTTATGGCTCACTATAAATAGCGACAGTGACTCTTTTAATCAGCTCAATAGCAAAGTTAACTTCGATCTAGCGAGTTATACCATTCGACAAATATGCACTAAACACCATGCTTCGCTCAATACTTTTGATAATGATGACAACAGTAGTCAGCTTGTTATTAGCTTTCCATTAATGGCCTTAAATTAACTAATTACCTCCCTAGTACAAAATATAATGAAGACATTTACTTATTCATTCGAAATTATCGGTTAATTGGTATAAAATACGCCTCCTTTTATCTGTACTGGCCTTACTTAGGTATTTTCCAGTACAATTTTTTGTGCAAAGAGTGAAGTAATGAGTAAAAAGCTATATATCAAAACTTGGGGCTGTCAGATGAACGAGTATGACTCGCAGAAGATGGCAGAATTGTTGGATTCAACTCATGGTTTCTCGTTGGTTGAAGAAGCTGAACAAGCTGATGTTATTTTACTTAATACCTGCTCAATTCGCGAAAAAGCACAGGAAAAAGTATTTCATCAACTCGGCCGCTGGAAGCGCTTAAAAGATACTAAGCCTGAATTACTTATTGGCGTTGGTGGTTGTGTTGCCTCACAAGAAGGTGACTCAATTCGCAAACGTGCACCGTTTGTTGATATGGTATTTGGCCCACAAACATTACATCGATTACCTGAGATGCTTAATCAATTACAGCATTCAAATAGTCCGATTGTTGATGTAAGCTTTCCAGAAATTGAAAAATTTGACAGTTTACCTGAGCCTAAAGCTGACGGTGCTAGCGCATTTGTTTCTATTATGGAAGGTTGTAGTAAATACTGTACTTTCTGTGTGGTGCCATACACGCGTGGTGAAGAAGTCAGTCGCCCTCTTGATGATGTTTTGTATGAAATAGCGCAACTAGCTGAGCAAGGCGTACGTGAAGTAAACTTGTTAGGCCAAAATGTTAATGCTTATCGTGGTGAAACACACGATGGTTCTATTTGTCGCTTTGCGGATTTAGTGCGTTTAGTGGCAACGATTGATGGTATTGACCGTATTCGTTATACCACGTCTCACCCAGTTGAATTCACTGACGATATCATTGAAGCCTATGCTGATGTGCCTGAGCTAGTAAATCACTTACACCTTCCTGTTCAAAGTGGTTGTGACCGCATTTTAACGCAAATGAAACGTGGCCATACCGCCATTGAATATAAATCTCAAGTACGTAAATTGAAAAAAGTACGCCCTGAACTGTCTATGTCCTCTGATTTCATTATCGGCTTCCCTGGTGAAAGTGATGAAGATTTCACTGCCACAATGGATTTAATCAAAGCCGTTGATTTTGATATAAGTTTTAGCTTTATTTATAGCGCTCGCCCTGGTACTCCTGCAGCAGATTTACCTGATGATATTAGTGACCAAACGAAAAAAGATCGTTTAAAGTTATTACAAGACCAAATATCACACCAAGCATTACGCATTGCTAGACAAATGCTCAATACAGAGCAGCGTGTTCTTGTTGAAGGACCTTCTAGAAAGAATCCAATGGAATTACGTGGTAAAACTGAAAATAATCGTACGGTTAACTTTGTTGCTCCTCATAGTGTTATTGGCCAATTTGTCGATATAAAAATTACCGACGTTATTGCCAACTCTTTACGAGGTGAATTAGTACGAGAGGAAAAAGATATGGGCTTACGTATTGCTCATTCTCCAGCAGATATATTAGCAAATAATCACCACACGGCAACCCCAAGTAACCTTGATGAGCTAGGTGTAGGTACTTATACGCCCTAACAGAGCAGTGCTAAGCGGCACTCAGTACTATTAATATAATAAAACGGAAATAAATTTGACCACAGCAACGACTAAATTAACCAAAGAAGTTTTCAGTTTGACACCTGTAGACAACCATAGGCAAGCCAACTTATGTGGCCCTATGGACGATAACTTAAAAACTATTGAACGCCGTTTAGGTGTTGAAATTAGTTACCGTGGCCATGAGTTTACTGTCGTTGGTAAGCCAAAAAATCGACAATCTGTGGTTAAAATTCTAAAAGATCTTTATCTGGAAAGCCTAATAGTTAAAGGACAAGATAAGATAATAACGCCTGAAATGGTGCACTTAGCCATTTTAGAAGCGGATTGTCTAGAGCAAGAGCAACTTAGCGATAAAATATCGTCTGAGTTAGACATACAAATCGATAGCCAATTAGGTAAAAAATTCGATGACATGGTGACCATTAAAACCAAGCGTGGTGTTGTTAAGCCGCGTAATGGTAATCAACAGACATATGTACAAAATATAATAACAAATGATATTAGTTTTGGTGTCGGTGTTGCAGGTACAGGTAAAACTTATTTAGCTGTTGCCTGTGCAGTTGATGCACTAGAACGTCAGGAAGTACGTCGTATTTTACTCACCAGACCTGCTGTAGAAGCAGGTGAGAAGTTAGGGTTCTTACCGGGTGATTTATCCCAAAAGATAGACCCTTATTTAAGACCGCTATATGACGCACTATTTGAAATGCTTGGCTTTGAAAGAGTTGAAAAGCTTATAGAGCGAAATGTTATTGAAATTGCACCGCTGGCTTATATGCGCGGTAGAACCCTTAATGACGCCTTTATTATTTTAGATGAAAGTCAAAATACCACCGTTGAACAAATGAAAATGTTCCTAACACGTATAGGCTTTAACTCTCGTGCTGTTATTACTGGTGATATTACTCAAGTTGATTTACCTCGTCATCAAATGTCAGGGCTTCGTCATGCCGTTGAAGTTTTACAAGATATCAATGGAATTAGTTTCAACTTCTTCCAATCAAAAGACGTCGTTCGTCATCCAGTTGTTGCTCGAGTTATTGATGCCTACGACAGCCATGATCAAAAAATAAACAGAGAAAATCAAGAGAAAAAGCAGGCTAAACAAAAAAGCAATGATAATAGCGATATAAGCTAGTGACTCATGTAATCGATCTTCAAATTGCCTGTACAGCCACAGAACTTCCAACTGAAGAACAATTCCAGCTATGGGTTGAAACAGCGTTAGCTGAAGTGAGCAGTAAACCAAGTCAAGAGTTTGAATTAACCATTCGCTTAGTTAATTGTGAAGAAAGCCAGCAGTTAAATAATCAATACAGAAATAAAGATAAGCCGACCAATGTATTGTCTTTTCCTTTTGAAGTGCCTGATGGTATCGAACTTAATTTATTAGGCGACTTAATTATTTGCATTGAAGTAATGCAACAAGAAGCCAAAGAACAAAACAAAGCCTTGTTTGATCATTGGGCCCACCTTGTTATTCATGGTTGCTTGCATTTAGTTGGCTTTGATCATATAAGTGATAGCGAAGCATTGGAAATGGAATCTATTGAGATTAATATTTTAGAAAAATTAGGGATTACTAATCCTTACTTAGAACAATAAGATACTAATTAACAACGTTAAAAATACTTAAAGCATGTTATAAATAAGAAACAAAATAACATATTTATACGCCCAATAAAGGAATACAAATAGCTCTATGAGCGATGACACCTCCCACTCGAGTAACGGTTCAGCTAATAAATCTTTTTTGCATAAAGTTATGCAAGTTTTAACGCCAGAGCCGAAAAATAAAGATCAATTGGTTGATATACTCAATGACGCTCAAGAGCGAGATTTGATCAACCCTGAAACCAAACAGATGATTACAGGTGTCTTAGACGTATCAGAAATGCGCGTTCGAGAAATTATGATCCCGCGTTCTCAAATGGTTACTATTGATATTAACCATAGTCTTGAAGAATTTTTACCTATTATTTTAGAGTCTGGTCACTCACGTTTTCCTGTTGTGAACGAAGATATCGATCACGTAAATGGTATTTTATTAGCAAAAGACCTACTCGCGTTCGGCTTTAACTCGCAAAGTGATAAATTTAGCTTAAGTGAGATAATTCGACCCGCTATTATTGTTCCTGAAAGTAAAAAAGTTGAGCCTTTATTAAAAGAGTTTCGTTCAAACCGATACCATATGGCTATTGTTGTCGATGAATATGGTGGTGTCTCTGGTGTTATCACTATCGAAGATATTTTGGAGCAAATTGTTGGTGAAATTGAAGATGAAACCGATGATGAAATTGAAGAGGAAATTAAACATTTAGCCGGCAATGTTTATTTAGTTAAAGCGCTGACCGAGCTTAGTGATTTCAATGATTACTTTAATTGTGACTTTAATGAAAGTGACGCTGATACTATTGGTGGTATTGTGTTACGTCAATTTAACCATATGCCACAAAAGGGTGAATTATTTAGCTTAGGAAACTTTGAGTTTAAAGTTTTAGTGGCCGATAGTAGGCGCATGCAAATGCTACAAGTGAGTGTTGATAAAAGCCACGAAGTAAATGGTAAAATAAGTGACTAAGTCCAGTAAAGTTTCAATAATTCAATCATTAAAAAACAAATTAACAACGCCAAGTAATTGGCTATGCTTTTTTAGTGGATTTTTCTTGGTATTTGCCTATGCACCATTCTCTTTATGGTGGTTGTCATTAATTTTACCTAGCATAATGCTTTACCAAATAAGGTCTACCTCCTCTACTTCAGCCGCTAAAAAAATGGCTTTATTTGCCTTTGGCTGGTTTAGCAGTGGCATTAGTTGGGTTCATGTCAGTATTGACCAATATGGCGGCTTACCACTAATATTCTCCTTATTATTGATGTTAGCTTTATGTGCTTACCTTTCATTATTTCCTGTACTTTCAGCTTACTTAACAGCAAAAATAGCTAAAAATAACCAAGTAAACTTATGGTTATTTCCTCCACTTTGGTTATTTTGTGAGTATTTACGCTCGGTCATATTAACCGGATTTCCGTGGCTATCACTCGGTTATAGCCAAATAGATAGCCCACTAGCCAGTTTTGCGCCTGTTATCGGGGAAGTTGGCATTACCGGAATAATTTTACTGTTAAATATTTGCTGGGTTAAAATTTACTGTGTTTTATCAGAGTTACGCAAAAATAAAAATCAAAGCAATACAGTGCCTGTAACGCGTAAAGACTTAGTGATTCCGTTGGCCTTAACGGCCAGTATTATGCTGATATGTGTGACACTGACTCAAACTACTTGGACACAACTATCAGGTGAGTCGGCTAAAGTAGCGCTTATCCAAGGAAATATCCCCCAATCGATAAAATGGGAGCCAGAGCAAGAATGGCCGACCATGTTAAAATATTTAGATTTAACACGGGTAAACTATGATGCTGATATTATTGTTTGGCCAGAATCTGCCATCCCTGCCTTAGAGCCCGCCGTGCAAGATTATTTAGATACGGTAAACCGCTCAGCAATGTTAAATAACAGCACGGTGATTACCGGATTAATAAACTATAACTTTGAAAGTAAAGAATACTTTAATGCTTTGCTTGTGCTAGGAAAAAAGAATAGCGATGATGAACAAGGCTATTCTTATAATCACAGTAATAGATACTATAAAAGCCATTTATTACCTATTGGTGAGTTTGTACCTTTTCAAGACTTACTTCGCCCTATCGCGCCCTTTTTTAACTTACCTCAGTCATCATTCACTGCTGGTAACTATGTACAGCCGAATTTAGTGGCCAATGACTTACATATTTTGCCGCTGAACTGTTTTGAAATAGCCTTTCCAATGCAATTAGCTGCCAACTTTACTAATGACACCGATATGATATTAACGGTAAGTAATGATGCTTGGTTTGGTGACTCTCATGGCCCACATCAACATTTTGAGATAGCCCGTATGCGTGCGCTAGAATTTGGTCGTCCCTTAGTAAGAGCTACAAACAATGGCGTTACTGGCATAATAAATCATTTAGGAAACGTGACGGCTGTTGCACCACAATTTGAAGAAATTGTGCTTAAGGGTACGGTAGCATTTGTTACCGGTGATACACCCTATAGTCAATGGCCAAATTTAGTTTTATGGCTAATGATACTTGTGCCATTGGCTTTGATGAAAGGTTTTAAGTTTTAATACTTATCTAAAGTCCTTGGCTAAAGAACTAATTTTTCATTGGAAGTGAAATAAATAAAGTGAACGAATAGCCACTTTATTTATTTTAGTAAAGCTATCGTGTTTGTTTTGGATGCAGTGACGTTTTGTTACGTCCTGTTTCTTTTGAACGATATAAAGCGGCATCTGCACATTCAATCCAAGCCTCATGGCTTTTAATACTCTCATCTACTTCAGCGACGCCAATACTAATAGTGTATTGAATATCAATATCATTGTAAGTTATCGTCGCTTCAGCGACTTCTTTTCGAAGCCTTTCGGCAAATACATAGGCACTTTTAAGTGGTGTGTCAGACAATAAAATAGCAAATTCTTCACCACCATAACGCCCACATACATCGGTTTCTCTAACATGGTCGCGTATCAAAGCTGAAATATGACGAATAACTTCATCACCAACAATATGCCCATAAGTATCATTAACATTTTTAAATAGATCAATATCAATCATCACTAAAGAACTTGAGTGCTGACTACGACTCCAGCGTTTATGTTCGGCTAATAAGCATAACTCCCAGTGCGTTCGATTAAACAATTGAGTCAGACCGTCGGTTTGACTCAATATTGCCAGCTCTTCATTCGCTTTTTTCAAACTCTGTTTATGCACTGCATTATCCGTTACATCGTAAACAAGTAAACATAAGTGGCTTACTTCCCCGGTAGAAGATAGCAATGGAATAAACGTAGTGTTTTGATACATAAATTCAGCACTTCCGGTAACCGGCCGATAACTATCAAACTTGAATAAATAAGGTCTTTGCTCCCATATAGTAAAGGCTTTATTTTTAAGTAAAAAAACTGACTCAGCCTTACGAGTAAACCAATCCTGTGGGATCTCTTTAAAGAGATCAAAAATTAATTTACCTTTTACTTCACGAGGCAATAAACCACTGTGGTTTTCCATAAAACCATTAAATATTTGAATGGTAAATTCTTTATCAAGCACAACTAGACCAACGTCAATGTTATGCAACATTTCCATTAGCCAATGCAGCTCATTTAATTGTGATTTTTCTAACGTCATAACCAATTCCTGTCATCGCTTAATCGCGCTAACTCTATTACCAATTTTTTAGTAATGAGTTAATCAATTAAATAGGCCAATTTATTATTGAGTGTTTGCATCGAACCCTCGGTAAAGAGTAATAATAAATCACACTTTATTGGGTAGTTCTCTATGCTATAGCTAATTTCTATTGCGAGTGTTTTTTTCCATTTATTAGCATTATTAGCAACTAAGTCAGATATTTTTCGATGTTGTCCTAATACTTCGGGGTGTCCCTGACTAAATTGGATATCAAGCTGTTCTGACACCCCTTTTAAACAAGCCCCAATCAAGACATTAGCCAAATCCATTAACAGCTCTAATTCTGTGCCCATATCTGCATCATATTGATAGTTCATCAGTGATGCGACATCTTTAAAACTTGAATCATTAAGAATTAGTAGCGCTTCGCCTGAAATACCCGCGCTGATAAAACCTTGACAGATACCAGAAGTGCTTTCATGGTTTTCAATATCTTTCAACGCCATACGAAGTTCACTGACTTCGATAAAGTTAACATTGGGAATAGGTAACTCAACAAACACACTGAGTAAACGCGCAAGTAAATCCCCTGCTCGCCCCATTGCCACATTAGCTATTTCTTGATAACAATCACGCATATCTGCTGAAAGTGTGATTTCTGGTTCATCAACTTCGGGCTCACTTTCAACTTTAGGGACAATTATTGGGTTAACTTCCGCCTTAACCGTTGTTTTGACGACAGAGGTTTGTTCTGGGATAACAGCTACACTGATTGGCGTATTATCTACTATGTCGAGTTCCGGCTCCCTCGTTGGAGTTTCATTTGAGAATACTCCATAAGAAGAAAGAACTTTAGTGAGAATATCTTTGTTGACGGGTTTTTGGATAAAACCTAATGCCCCTAAACTGGTGACACGTTGATGTGCTTCAGGTTGAATATCACCTGATATTACAATGGTAAGTGTTGGTAAATCTTGCGCTAAAATAGCTTCCAGTACTTGATATCCATCCATTACCGGCATATTAAGATCAAGTAAAAGTACATCACCTTTCCCTGCCTTTATCGCCTCTATTCCCTCTACACCATTAGCGGCAAAACTTATCTCGACATCCCAACCATCGGGTAATGAACGCGCCACTTGTTTGCGCGCCATATTAGAATCATCACAAATTAATAATTTAGTGGTCATATTAATTTTAAGCCTTACATGAACAGTAACAACAGCTAAATAAAAGATACTTAGCTTCTATTGATAACCATAGAGTATCCAATACAAAACACAATGAAAAAGTTCTATTTATAGAATTTTTATCGCTAAACGGCTACTATCAGCTCACCTAAACCATTATTTCCAATACAATATGAATTTTCCTACTTCAAACATCACCTTATGTGCTCTTTTTATCACCACTATGGCTCTTGCTTTTAATAGCCATAGCAACACTTTTGACTTAAAAGAACTGCAATCGACAAATAACCTTGTCAAAGCGGGAGACAAATACGTCACTCTTTTAGGGCAACAAGTTAACGTGGGTGAGCAAGCCCCTCAATTTAAAGTTGTCGATAAAAATTTTTCGCCTGTCACATTAAAGGATTTTCAAGGGCAAACCTTACTCATCTCAGTTGTACCCAGCTTAGATACCGGAGTATGCTCGATTCAAACAAAGCGATTCAATGAAGAGGCAGCAAAGTTACCTGAAAACATAACAATATTAACCATCAGTAATGATTTACCCTTCGCTCAAAAGCGCTTTTGTGATGTTGAAAAAATTGATGGTATTAAAGTACTTTCTGATTCAGTTTGGCGAGAGTTTGGTGTTAACTATGGTTTGTTGATAAAAGATATGGGATTACTCACTAGAGCAATATTTATCATAAACAACCAAGGGAATATTGTTTACAAAGAACTTGTTGCCAATATATCTCAGCACCCAAATTATGATAAAGCATTAGCCAAGGTTAGATATACAGCACCCGTTATAGTATTGGATGCCGAGACCACGACAGAAAAAACAGTGAAATAAAATAAAAAACATATCAATAAAAACATAAACTTAATAAATAACCAATATATTTATTATTGTTTGTTCTTGAAAAACTAGTAAACAATCCCATCTTTAATTGTGTAGTCGCCGTAAGGGACTACACAACAAAAATTGCCTGTTCATTGTGAAAGGCAGCATTATTTTACTGAAAAACGTTTTCGTAGTTCGACTCTAGGCAATATTTTATTGCTAGGGCATAACTCAATATACAAACGTAATTTTTAAAATAATAATCATTTTATTGCTATATTATAGGATAACTTATTATGCGTAACTCTACAGATTTCAGCCCACTTTATCGTTCATTTATTGGTTTTGATCACTTAGCTAACTTAATTGATAAAGCTTCTCAACCTGGTAAACAATCATCATACCCGCCATATAACATTGAGTTATTGGCCGAAAATCAATATCGCATCACTATGGCTGTAGCCGGTTTTAGTCAGGAAGATATTGATATTGAATCTAAAGACAATGGTTTAGTCATTGTTGGCACCAAACAAGCAACGGTAAGTCCGAGCCAAGAAAGCAATTCAGCTCCTCGTCAATTCTTACATCAAGGTATTGCAGAGCGAAACTTCGAACGAAAATTCCAGCTTGGCGAGCACGTCAAAGTCATTGGCGCTTTTATGGAAAACGGATTATTACACGTTGATTTAGAACGAGAGATCCCAGAAGCACTGAAAGCACGTAAGATAGCTATTAATGGTAAAAGCTTATTGAATGGAGACTCTTAAGCCTTAACGTATACTCATGACACCTCGAAATACTCGTTTCAGCGAGAATTAAAAGGCTTAGAGGCAGGCGTTGATTGAAGAAAATGGTTACTCCCTTGTCAAAATCAATAACGCAGCATTTAAGCCTTTTAAACTCGCCCTTCGGGGCGGCTGAGAAAATCATGCTCGTCGTTGCGTAGGTAATTAAGGGAACAACCATTAATGAAATACACGCCTTGATCATGAATCGCTCAGACGTCCTGATACAGATATTTTGAAGTATCATGAGTATATCTCATGTTTCTCCTTTGTTTTTTTGCCCAGTCTTTGACTGGGCTTTTTTGTTTTACACCTGTCAATCCTCGTCAAGTAAGCAATTAATTTACTTGCTATAAATTTCTCGACTATTAAAACTCAAGAGAAAATAGAATCTCTGATAAATCAGGTTGCCATTGAAAATCTTTAAGCTTTATTCGGCAACCAATCACAACGACCTGCTCATCTTGCAAGTGATGCTTTTGCCTATCAAAGTAGTCACTACCTAATGGGAAGGAGATCTTACCTTGTGAGTTAATCACTCTATACCAAGGTACGGTTTTACCACGCCAGCCATCTTTAGGCACTTTCCCTAACGCTTTACCGACAAGACGCGCTTTACCTGGTAAGCCAGCCAAATCAGCAATCTGTCCATAACATGCAACCTTGCCGTAAGGAATTAACTGTACCGTTTGCCATATTTGTTGATAGTGAGGATTTAGCATAGCGAGTTTTTACTTTTCAAGTTTTTAATTATCGTATAAATTACGGTATCATAGCTGCCTGAGAAAAAACAACGCGAGTGGTCAACAGACCCTAGGAAACAATATGAAAATTTGGGTTGATGCCGATGCCTGTCCAGTAGTGATCAAAGAAATATTATTTAAAGCAGCAGATAGAACAAAAATAGCCATGACCTTTGTCGCTAACCATCATATTCGTATTCCTCCATCACCTTATACTTCATTTATGCAAGTTAGTAGTGGCTTTGATGTGGCTGACGATGAAATAGTTAAACGTATCCAAACCAGTGATTTAGTTATCACCAGTGATATTCCACTGGCAGATGAAGTTATTGATAAAGGAGGCATTGCCCTTAGCCCACGCGGCGAACTTTATACAAAAGAGAATATAAAATCACGACTCAATATTCGCGACTTTATGGATACCATGCGCGCTAGTGGTGTAAATACTGGTGGGCCGCCAGCATTAAATCAAACAGATAGGCAAAATTTTGCTAATCATCTTGATCGTATTATTACCCAGTTTAAAAAATCTCAATAACGGCTCTAATAAAAAAGGCAGGTACTCAAATAAGTAGCTGCCCTTTCATTATTCAGCAACAAGTATAGATTACCTTGATTTACTTACCTTTTATGAGTGATTTATTTTCGAGTAACAGCGCTTTTATTTCAGCAAGCTCTGCTTCAAGTTTTTCTATTTGTGCACGACTAGCTGGCTCACCGCCATCGCCACTTTCGCCATGTTGCTCAGCACGAAATTGATCATGCTCTTGGCTCATTACTTCTAGTACCGTACCCACCATCATATTTAAAAAGATAAAGGCGGTTAAAAAGATAAAGGTTAAATAATAGATCCAGCTTAATGGGTAAACGGCCATTGTTTCGTACATGACATCAGTCCAATCTTCAAAGGTAGCCACACGAAATAAAGTCAACATAGAAATGGATACATCGCCCCACAATACTTCATTGATCGGATGAAAGTACATACTGCCAATAGCAGCATATATATAGAAAATTACAAACATGAGTAACGCGATATAACCCATGCGAGGTATCGCTTTGAGTAATGCATTAATCAATAAGCGCAATTCTGGCACCATTGATACCAAGCGTAAAACACGGAATACTCTGAGTAGACGAGCAAGTAATACACCCGATCCCCCCGAAGGAATTAGGCTGCCGACAACAATGACGGTATCAAATATATTCCAGCCATTTTTAAAGAAATTTTTCTTCTCTGGACAAGCTAAATATCGAATCGAAATTTCTACCGCAAAAAATACCGTTACCACCACATCCATTAACAATAAAATAGCGACAGCGTTAGAAGATAAATTATGGGTTTTTGCTCCTATTAATAGAGCTGACAATAAAATCACGGCAATAACAATGCCTTGAAATAATTTACTATTGTCTATTTTTCTTAATTGGCGCTGAGCCTTTAGTACCAAACTACTCATTATCTTGCCCCTACAGCGGTATCGCTTACGTGTGGATTACTGCGGCGCTCTTGTCCAAAGGTGCTCATTGGACCATGACCAGGAATAAAACGAACATCATCGCCTAAGCTAAATAAGTTTTCACGAATAGAGTGAATTAAGGTCGCATGATCGCCACGTGGAAAGTCAGTGCGGCCAATTGAGCCACTAAATAACACATCACCGACTTGAGCAAGTTTTGATGCGCGATGGAAAAAGACAATGTGCCCTGGTGTATGGCCTGGACAGAAATATACTTCGAGAGTTATATTGCCAAATGTTACCGTATCATTTTGCGCTAAAAAACGGTTGGAAGTAAACTTCTCTGCATAAGAAAATGCATTACCAAACAGTTGTTTCTGCTCTTCAATTCTATCTATCCAAAATAAGTCTTCTTTATGTGGTCCTTCAATAACCACATCAAAAAAATTGGCTAAAGCATGCGTAGCGCCTGCATGGTCGATATGAGCATGGGTTATTAATATTTTTTCAAGACTTAAGCCATGTTTAGCAATGGCTGCTTTGATCTTTTCTATATCGCCACCAGGATCAACTACCGCAGCTTGATTAGTTTCACTGCACCAAAATAAAGTACAATTTTGCGCAAAAGGCGTTACGGGAATAATTTCATGCTTTAACATAACTTGCTCTTCAATGATTGCTATTTACAAAATGGCAGGATCATATCATATTTTTCTCCTTCATATAGCTAGCAAAAATGTAACAAAAGCAATGAAAAATACTTCCCCTAAGCGCCTTTACTCGGTAAGCTTTGCGCAACTAATTTTTAACGACTATTCACTATTTATGACCACCACTGCTTCTCGTGATTCTTTTCATTCTCGTCTTGGTTTTGTTCTAGCTGCAGCAGGTGCTGCTATAGGTTTAGGTAATATCTGGGCATTCCCTACTCAAGCAGCAAATAATGGCGGTGGGGCATTTTTAGTTGTTTATTTAGCGGTAACTTTTTTACTTGCTTTACCTGCTCTTTATGCGGAAATTTATATTGGTAATCAAGCACAAACAAACCCAGTATCTGCCTTAGCTAACGCTTGTGGTAAACGTTTTAAAAAACTAGGTCTTTCTGCCGGAGTTATCGGCATTATTGGCGCTATGATGATGTTAAGTTTTTACACCATAGTAGCCGGTTGGATGCTTGCTCATGCCCTAGCGTCATTGGCTGAATTAGCTGGCTTAATGGATTTATCATTATGGCTATCGACTTCAAGCACAATGCGTAATGTTATTTTTACCCCCATATTTATCGTTCTCGGTGCAGCTATCGTGCATCAAGGCGTGCACAGCGGCATTGAACGTTGGTCCGCGCGATTAATGCCAATGCTATTAGTAATGCTACTTGGTTTAATAATCTATATATTACAACAAGAAGGTGCTGCACAAGGGGTTGAACTCTATTTAGTGCCCGATTTTAGCCAAGTTACCGAGCCGAAACTGATTATCTCTGCCATGGGACAAGCCTTCTTCTCTCTAGCGATAGGTGTTGGCGCTATGATGGCTTATGGCTCCTATATGCCTAAGGGCCAAAGTGTTGGTAAGTTAGTTCTGTCGATAACTTTACTTGATACTTTTATTGCTTTTATTGCTGGCCTGCTAATTATCCCAGCGCTTTTTGTTGCACAACATGCAGGACAAGAAGTATTCATTGATGGCCACCTTATTGGCGAAGGTCAACTTATTTTTAATATTTTACCAACGCTCTTTAGCTCTATGGGCAATATTGGTTTACTGGTCTCTTTTGCTTTTTTTGCCTTATTATCAATTGCTGCCCTTACCTCCACTATTTCATCAACAGAAGTGCCTGTTGCTTATCTAATTGAAGATAAAGCGATGACAAGAAAACGCGCTACTTGGTTAATTTCTGGTATAGTTTTTATTAGCAGCATGCTGCTAATCGCTTTTTTTGAACAACTTTTTGGCTTAGTGATTCAGCTACTTACCACAATTTTACAACCTCTGATGTCCTTATTTTACTTTATTGTAGTAGGTTGGTTATGGAAACGAGGCAATCAGCTAACCGATATTGCTCAATTAAACCAACACATCACTTTAAAGTTATTAGGTTTCTATTTGCGCTTTATCTGTCCGGTATTATTGCTGATTGTTTTTGTCAATGTGGCTTTTTAATCACTAGATTCTGAGTATAAAGTTCAGAGTATAAATTACTTCTATACCCAAACTAGATAAGATGTTTGGGTATACCCCTTTACCAATCACAGCGCAGGATTAACTTCATTAAACTTAAGGTACTTGAAGTGATGTTTGGTAAACGTTTACTAATTACTATTAATGTTGGGGTATCAGTTAACTGTTACTGATACTTAAGGTAAATAGCCTCTATTTTACCATTAGTAGTTAACTCTTTAATTATCTCATTGACTGAGTTTCTAAGCGCTTCATCTTTAAAGGCCATATGTGAATATACGTCAGGCCATAATCTATGTATGGTAAAATTTTTGACATCTATCTGGGCTTCATTTTTATAACGTTTACTTGTTAAATCATGTAAAAAAATATTGATATCACCAACACGGACATCCTTCTGGCCAGCAACCATCATATAAGTCGTATCTTTCGGCTGTGAATGCTCACTGTATTGTGGATTAGCTAGCGCCATTTCCTTGAAGTCGTCTCCAAGTAATTCTTTAGCTCCTTGGTAAGCCGCAATAGACAAACCTTTTAGATCTTTAACCGTATTCAAATCTAGCTTGGCTGAATTTTTAGATACCGCAACATCGGTAAATCTAAAGATAGGTGATGATAAAAAAGCATTAACGGTTGAATCTGCAAATATATTACATGCGACATCAATTCTCTTGCCTGAATTAATTTCATGCAATAATCGATGATTACTCATATAGATAAATTTCAAACTATAATTAGGTAGTTGCTTAAATATCTCTTCGGTGATTTCAATAAACAATCCTTGTTGCTCTTCTTCAACAAAAAAAGGCGGGAAATAACCCACTCCTATTTTTATCTCTTGCTTAGCCATTATCGAATTGGATGAAAATAAGAATAAGACTAGAAACAAACGGTACAATATTTTAATCATAGTTGAACAGACCACTGACAAATCCTTTTATAAATGAGTATAAACCAAGTATTTAAAAAAACTAACGTTTAAATCAATACATAACGTCTTAATACCGACTAAATATGTGTCAAAAACATTTAAGCTGTGCCTACCTTTAATATACGTGACAAATATACTGTGTTTTCCTATGAAAATTTTTATTCAAGTAACTCTAAAGACTCTTTATCAACAAGGTCTACTTGCTCTATTTTCTCAAAACGGCTCGATATTTTATCTGCCGAGGTATGAATTTGCTTAACATCGCTTGCCGCTTGATCTATATGCTTGGCAAGGTTAGCAAAACGCCCTTTAAAGCGATTAAAGTCTTGTGCCAAATCGGACAAATGCGCTTGAATAATATGTATTTGCTGACGAGTTGCCTCATCTTTAAGTACCGATCGTGCGGTTGTTAGTATCGCCATTAAGGTCGTTGGTGATGTCAGCCAAACGCGTTTTTTATTGGCATAGTCAACCAGATCACTTTGATGTCCATGGATTTCAGCAAAAATAGCCTCTGCAGGAATAAACATAATGGCGCCATCAGCTGTTTCGTTATCAATCAGGTATTTATCGCTTATATCATTGATATGTTTTTTGATATCTATTTTAAACTGGCGCAGCGCTGATTTTCGTTCAGTTTCATGGGTTTCAAAATCCATCATTTTACGATAGTTTTCTAACGGGAACTTAGAATCAACAACCACATTACCGGTAGGTTTAGGTAAGAAGAGTACACAATCGGCAATTTTACCGTTTGATAGCGTATGTTGAAGTTTAAAACTTTGCTCTGGTAAGACATTTCTGATCAAACTATTTAATTGCACCTCACCAAAAGCGCCTCGTGAGCGTTTGTCGTTAAGCACTTCTTGCAAGTTCACCACGTTAGTAGATAGCTCGGTAATTTTCTTCTGCGCATCATCAATCAATGCCAACCGTTGTAAAATATCACTAAACGTTTTGGTGGTTTTTTCAAAACCTTCAGCCAATCGTTTTTCTACTTGGCCACTTATCTCTTGTAATCGTTTATCCGTTGCTTGAGTTAAACCATCAATGCGCTTACTCATTTGTTCACTGCTTTGCGCCAACGTTTTCGTCAACTCTTCTCGGTTAGCTTGGCCGGTATTATTTAAATGATTAATCACCTGATCTAATGACTGGCTTTGATTGGTAGTAAGTTGAGTTTGCAATTCGTTAATTTGCCTCATGAGTTTAATACGTAAATCAGCCATTTGTTGATCAAGATTATTTGCTAGCTGTAATTGCTGCTTATCATGGGCTTGTGCTAGTTGTTGCTGATTAATTTGTTGATAATTTTGCTGTAATTGCATCGAGAGCTCTGAAAATTGATTACTGAGAAACTCCTTCAAACGCAGCTCTTGTTCAGCGTTTTGAACTATGAAATCTTTTTTGATACGACTTAAACGAAAAAGTATCCAGGTCAACATGAAAAAAAATACTGATACTAGTGTTAGTGCTAGTGGAAAAAGGTGTTGTTGCTCAATAGAAAAATTCATAACGGATACCAATTTTATTAAATTATTGTTCACTTATTCTGGCTAAAAGGTTCTCAGGTTTCTTTTCTATCAATCCTAATGCCATCGGATATATGTTCGAATGTAGTACCTTGAGCTATTATCTCTTCGCACAACAAGCTCGCAACAGGATTGAAGTTGGTATTACTCTGAAGAAAAGCCAGCACATGCACTGTATTTTATTACAGTACCTGTAATGTATTAAAACATAACTCGTAATATTCAACCAGCATTTAATATCTCGGGATTCATTACACTAACTGCTCAATAGCTTCAGCGCAGGCTTTTAACTCTGGTAAAATAGTCGTCAATACCTGTTCTTTAGTTGTTTGTAAGATATGGTTGCTGCTGCGGTTATTCTCGCCAGTAAAGAAGCGGCACCAGCGAGTGATAGCACGCGTGAACTTGGCCTTAAAGATGACGATAAACGTATGAATCCGCAAGGTGGCGTTATATCGCTGGGTCATCCACTTGGCATAAGTGGTACTCGTTTATTAATTACCGCAACTAAACAACTCGAGCGTAGCGGTAAGCGTTATCCAACCACTTTACTCAAGAAATATTAGTCAGTGATAGTATCGTGAGTGCCTGCTTAGTGGCATCAAGATATACAGTACTACCAATGGGGAGCGTAATCATAGGGTGAGTATGGCTACAATCATATTCTGCTAATATTGGACACTTAGGCTTGCCTATTACCTCCATTAATATTTGGTAGTGCTCTCGCCTACTACCTTTATCATCAAACTTTTCATGTTTTCCCAATATCAAACCGCCGATACGATCGAATACACCACAAAGTTTAAGATGTGAAAACGAGCGCTCTACGGTGGCGGCATCTATAAAACTGTCTTCAATTAATAAGATATCGCCCTGATGAATTTCAGGCATATATTTGCTGCCATAAATACCATCAAAAGTATTTAAATTACCGGCAATAAGCCTACCCGACGCCTGCCCTTTATTAAGAGTAATTAAACTATTTTTTGTTTTACTTTTTTCAACTGATTGCAGCTGCCAGTCAACATAATCCTCAGTCCAAAACTCTGGATTTTGGACTTTATATGGAAAACTCGGCATTTCAATAACATCATTAAAGTATTGGTAGGTTTGTTCTAAAAAGTAGCCCATTTCACCAAAAGAAGAAACCAATGCTGGCCCATAGTAGGTTATAAGTCCTGTTTGGGTATAAATACCAAATAATATAGCGGTTACATCGGAGTAACCTATGATTATTTTAGGGTCTTTCTTTAATGCTTGATAATCAATATAAGGAAGCATTGAATTAGAAACCATTCCACCCATTGTTGCCATGATGCA
>Ga0209395_1001045_pt1 | contig 39799 bp, 29 predicted proteins | sample GOMGulsemesocosm_3_FD_184635 | JGI IMG/M metagenome (GOLD analysis project Ga0209395, IMG submission 184635) | Methane-oxidizing microbial communities from mesocosms in the Gulf of Mexico - GOM9D Gulf of Mexico (SPAdes) (version 2) | ecosystem: Environmental > Aquatic > Marine > Cold seeps...
TTTCCCTTCGCCTCCATCGATTGCTGCTTGTAGTTCGCTTGTACGCAGCTGATTAATGCTCACCTGTTTACGTAGGGCGATCTCTTTGTGTGCCACTTGACTAAGCCAGTCATTTACTAATCGTTCGATTCCTTCAAGTCGGGTGACTTGACTAGGGTTGTCGGCAACTAGAATTTTAGTCGCGCTTATTCGGCGGAAGAGTAAACTTCTGGCAGATGTATAGGGCTGCAAAAAGTCCTCCGTACCGGTAATCAGGAAACCGCGCTCTCCAGTCTCCAAATCAACGGCGAGTTTCTGAATGTCGGTGGCTGAGGCGATGGCTTCATGGGTATGTTGTACCCATTGAGAATCGTCGAGTAGGCTAGATATGCCACGAAAATTCGCTGCACTGTAAATAACCACCAGTATTATTGGGCCGATGCCCCATAAAGACGCTGCGGTGATATTGATGTCGCTTAGCTTCATATAGGATCCAGAACGGTATTGCAGAGGGTAGTTGAAGGGTATGATGCGGTTATAGTAAATGTATCCAATGTTGGTTTAATCAATATACGCCTATGTTGTAGTGATATCAAAGAACGAATTGATGGTGACAACTATCTTGAAAAACGCCGGTCTTTTTACCGCAGCTACTCTAACGGAATTAAAAAGCATGAGCCTACGGTCTTGTTGTTCTAGCCAGTAGGTTGAGGTCAGCTGCACCGAGGATTGTAGCAATAATTATTGAGCGTCCGAATAGCGGCTTAAATATTGCATATATCTAAATTAGCTTGCATGGCTTGTTGTATGGCTTGTTGCATGGTTCGTGCGTTCAGCGTGGGTGTTGGCAGGTGATGACACGCTTCGACAACACTCAACCCTGCGCTTCGGTCCATTTCAGTGTCGATGAAGTTAGCTTTGTGTGGATTTGACCTGTGTCGTTATGACTTAGGTGTTAACATGTTTTGCAGCGGTCGAGCGATACCTCTACACCGGTCGCTCAATATCGCTGCAGCTCTTCAAAGCATTCTCACAGTAGTTGCTATTTGTTGTGTATGAGGCCCTGTTGTTGCTTTGACGCCAACCTGTGGGCCTGCCTTTTTATCGACAAATCCATTGCTTGGCCGATGGCTTATCGAGCCGTGTTAAGCGCCTCTCTAGTTCGTCTACTGCTATTAATGTCGGTGTGGCCATCATCAATGGTTCGGCAGCCCCAGTAACTGCCTGCGAGAGCCATCGTATTTGTAGCTGCGAGCTCGGTAATGGGAAAAACAATTCTGGGTGAAGAGTAATAGGGGGTATTTCAAGCCGATAGCGCAGACCATATTGTGCAAACAATTTCTACGATCTTGGCGTTTTATTTGGCCTATGCCTGGCATTTTGCTATTAGGCGGCTTGCACCGCTAACGTATTGGCATAATCGTCCAAAGGGTAGCAGACATAGGGAGCTAGCATCACCTTTGCAGTGGCCCGGTTTTACTAAGCCGTCACCGACAAGCGGCAGTCTTCTACGGGCCGTCGAACAATTGACGAACTGTCGTATAACTGTCAGGATGCCAAAACTGCAGGATAATGCACGAGGAAACAGCATGCCAATACGTGGAACGATAGATTTATTACGGTTAAACACTGACGTGCTCTGGGCCGGTGCCGAATTCTCAAATCTTTTTCTTTGGAAACGTGTATTGAACAGAGCTTCTCCGAAACCCTGCAGCAGAAAACCTGTACTTTCCATTCCCGGCTTTAGCGGGCCTGAATTTACGCTTACGCCAATGACCCGGTACTTATGCCATCTTGGCTTTGATGCGCAGACCTGGGGTATGGGTACAAATAGAGGGCCTAAAGACGGTAGTATGGACTATATAGACGAACTTGCGGATGCAATGGCAGATAAAATTCTGCGTATGGCGAGAGAGTCAGGGGAAAAAGTATCTATCATTGGCCATTCGTTGGGGGGGATCTATGGCCGAGAATTAGCCCGTCGTTTTCCAGAGCATATCGACCGTGTCATCACATTAGGTACGCCGGCACATCTCGATGTAATGCGTAGTGAACGTAGTGTTAATAGCCTTGTGGGAATGTTGTTCAAGGTGAGAACGGGCGCGCATACACGGGCTTTGATTCAGGGAGCCAATGGTGAATTGCACGAAATGGTGACACCGCCTCCGGGTATACCGCTAGTGGCAATTTATAGCCCCTATGACGGTGTTGTTACCGAAGATACTACAGCGATACCGCCGGAACATTTGAATATTGCAGATGGCACGCCACGGGAAAATATTGAAATCATAGCCTCTCATTGCGGTATGGTAGTTAATCCCATGGTGCTAATCACTATTGCCGATCGGCTGTTAGCCGATGTCGACAATTGGCAGTGTTATGACCCCAATAAGTATATCCCTAGTAGTATGAAAATAATGTCAAAAGGCTTTTTCCCCGCACCTATTAACAAAAGTATGGTTAGCAATGCCTAGGTCGCTGCAACCGGACTAGCGAAAAGCAGAAAGCTAATTCTCTTATTAAATAGGGTGCGCAGTGATTATGGACGGGTATAGCGCTGCTAAAACGTCGCAGCTTGTTATTGTCTGCAGGCAGATATAATCAAACTAGGTTTTCTGTTTTGGCCTTTCCATAGAACAATAAAAATGAGGCTTGCCACCCATCAAAGCGGCCTGTTTGGAAAAACTTGAAGCGACTGTGCCGTATATTTTTTTTGACTGAGACAAAAAAAGAAGCTCTACGAATGCAAATTGTTTGTTCGACGTTTTAGACTGCGGGCGTAGGCTCAATATCTGATAGTTGGGCAGCCGGTTTATTAACTTGTTGGAAAATTGTTTGTCATCACTGCATAGGTAAATGGGTTCAGTGGGTGGAATGTTATCACGTATCATGGAGATCCAGTGCTCCATCGAAATATGTGCTTGAGCCACATACTTCATATGATCAGTTCGTCGAATATGCAAACCTGTATATTGACGCTCGCCGACCATTGATTTTACATAGTCCATGTAGGCTTTTTTCGGTTTGAAATATTCGAGGTATATTTTTTGCAGCGCATCATCATAAGCCTTTGTCGACAATCCGCTTGGTTTTAAAGTGAGGCTGGTTTCCAATAATACAACGTCATCGTTACAGTTAAGAATGCTGTTTGCATTGTCTCTTTCTATATGTATGTTTTTATCCCATTGATTTCTTTTTATAGCTGAGTGCTGATACGGCGCCCAATAATCGTCTCTATCCCACTCAGAAAAGACGGCATCAATTTTTGTGTCCGGTGTGACTTCGAAAAAGGGGAGATCTTCATGTTCATCAAAAAATGTGGTAAATGTTGATTCTCTCATATGGGAGATTATTTCAATGTCGAACTTGTGTGAAGGCTCGATTGCCCAGCTATGATAGATTTTTCGCTCACTTAATTGAGCCAAATAGATAGCGGAGCAAATAGCCCGAAAGCGATTACACATACCTGCTTGAGGAGAAATTATTAACGTTTTCATAGTGTTGCGCTTTTGACTCTAGTCTGTAACAGGGCGCTGCTGTTTGACCTGGTCATCAATCCATCGATAGGTTTCTGAAATCGCTTCCGTTAAAGGCATTGATGGTTGCCAGTTTAACTGTTTCTTGATTAAGCGGTTGTCCGAGTTGCGTCCGCGCACGCCAACGGGGCCTGAAATATGATGGAGCTCTGCAGTTTTCCCCGCCGTGCTCAGTATCAATTTTGCTAAGTCGTTAATCGTAATCATCTCGTCGCAGCCTATATTTACAGGGCCAGAAAAGTTGGAGCGCATTAGCTTGAGTGTTGCAGTAATACAGTCACTAATGTACAAAAATGAGCGTGCTTGTTCTCCGTCCCCCCAAATATCCACTTTTTCTCCCTGTTGAAGCATTGCGACTTTACGACATATAGCTGCAGGTGCTTTTTCACGTCCGCCGCGCCATGTCCCGCGGGGACCAAAAATATTATGGTAGCGAGCAATACTTATATTCAATTTATGATTTCTAGCATATGACATATACAATCGTTCGCTGAATAACTTTTCCCAGCCGTATTCACTGTCAGGATTTGCTGGGTATACTGAGTTTTCTTCACAAAGCGGATTGGTTGTATCTTGTTGGTTGTGTTCAGGGTAAACACAAGCGGAGGACGAATAGAAAATATTCTTAATTGATAAACTCTGACACAGATCGAGAATATTCAAGTTAATCATTGCTGAGTTGTGCATCACAGAGGCGTCATTATCACCGGTGAAAAGATAGCCGGCGCCGCCCATGTCAGCGGCCAATTGATAGACTTCATCAAAATATTGGTCAATTACTTGTTGGCACTGACCTTTATTTCTCAGATCAGCGATTATAAACTCGTCTGCGACAGATTTTTCAAACGAGGGCAGTTTTAGATCTGCAGCTCTAACCCAGGCTCCTTCTGATTTTAACTGTGCAACTAGGTGGCTACCGATAAAACCACCTGCCCCCAATACTAATATTTTCTTCATTAAATTCATTCTCTCAATCGGTGAGACCGCTACATAAGTGATGATGCCGCAAGCTCGGGCAAAGGACAACATCGCTTTCGGGACAGCTGTCTTACATTGTCAAAATAGCATTTTTCGTCGATGGCATATGCGGATCGCTCAATTATACCCCGTGTTGGGCAGTTAGTAAGAAATAGTTCAATATCCATATAAAAATGTGAAGTTGATTGGAGGGCGGTTATCCCCCTAGCGATTTCATCGCGAGGTAGATGCTGAGGCTGGGACCGTCGTGGTAAATAGTTGAGCTATATCCAATAACTCATACCGATAAGAAAAATCTCATAGTAAGTAAGATACAGCGGGGTCATCGCACCAAGGTGCTGCCTAAAAGCGTCTGTGAGGTAGACAATGGCAAGGCTGTCGGTATTTCGCATTCCATTAGGGGGATATGTATTAGGGTGGTGTAATTTTAATGGTTGAGTGCGCGCGCGCAAAATACCACAGTCAATGATATTCCCCAATATTAATTATTATTTGAGGCAAATAGTATCTGTAGATCGATCAGGGCTCTGTCGAAGCCGTTATGCTGTGTAATAGTGGCGCCTTGTGAAGTGAGGTCGCCACACACTGGGGTTTGCCCGTCAAAGTCCGTTTTCCCTAGTCGCTGCTAACAAGTCGTGTGTTGGCGTGTGTCGGAGGCCTCGGTGTTATAGACGGTAGCGATTGCTATATATTTGATTTTCGATATAGTGTTTTCTCTCGGTAAGGCTGGGGTAAGACGGCGGTTGCTAACGTTCAGTAATTATAGGCCTTTTACGACAACACTCGTTTCTGAGGCCTGAATAATCCAAATGATCTAGTTGTATATTTAATGACATGTCAGTCTCTTTTCCTTCAGGCCTGCTGCAATCCATCAAAAACCGCGGTCATCCACAATGGGCGTGCTGTTAGCTATGCAGCATTTGCCAATGCTATTGCCGGTGCTGCTAAACACTTAGATCAACGGTCTTTTGCTGCAGGCTCTACGGTAGTGGTACTGATCAATAATTTACTGGATTGCTGGGTCGTTGTTGCAGCGCTTGAACAGCAGGGCTGCATAACGGTTTGCGTACAGTCCAGCGCTATGATTCCCTCACTGGCGCTTGATGCTTTCGAGGCTGTTGTGACGACAGATACCGAGGTTGTCCGGCATCAGCAGGCCGCTGTCGACGGCAGTGATATTTATGTTATCCCGGGGTTGTACTACGATAATGACATGGCATCGGAGGAATTCAACGCGGATGAAACAAGTACAATGGCTGGCCATATATTGCTCACATCGGGCACCACTGGCCGTTATAAAAAGGTATTTATGCCGTTGGCGGGCCAGCAGCACCGCGATCGTGAGACCTGTAAAAGACAGCATATTTGCAGTGAAACAATATATCACGCCGCGTATTTCGGGTTGTGGTCGGCTATTGGCTATTTGGTGCCACCTTCAGTATGGCGGGTAGGTGGAACAGTTATTATTGATCAGCGGCCTGACTGGGCGGCTCATTTTTTAAACAGTGGCACAAGCTACGCAGCGCTCGTACCGGATATGGCGTCTCAGTTGTTGCAAGCTGTTGATAAACTATCAGCGCCACCTATCCCGGTAATGGATTGTGAGTTACAGATAACCGCTGGTTTTATGTCGTCCAATTTGGCGGAACAAATCGGGCGCCGTCTGACGAAAAATTTGCGGGCCTCGTATGGCAACACCGAAATAAATATTTTTACTCTTGAGTCAATGGTAAATGATCTCGATGATTGGCACTGGCTGATGCCATCGTCTTTTCGCACAATAGAGGTGGTCGATAGCGCAGATAATTGCTGTGCATCGGGAGAAGAGGGGCTAGTGCGAATCCAGCTGACAGCGGAAGATGCGCACTATTATATGGATAATCCTGAGGCTAGTCGTAAAGTGTTTAAAAATGGCTATTTTTACCCGGGCGATCAGGCGGTAGGGCGCGCCGATGGGCGTATTCGCATACTCGGCCGCAGTGCAGATGTTCTCAATATTCGAGGTAGAAAACTGGCGGTAGGGCCGATAGAGCACAAACTTCAAAACCTACTGGGGGTCGATCAGGTATGCATTTTTTCTGGTATTACCAGCAGCGGTGAAGAGGAGATAGTGATCGTTGTCGAAGCGGATAAGTGGCCTGAAAAGTCAGTATTGGACAGTTTGGGAGAAAAAATCATTCAGTACGACCGCGTACGGTTCAATATTGTCAGGCAATTCCCGCGCACCGATATGGATGCGAATAAGATCAACCGGCGGGCTCTTCGAAAGCTAGTTTATACTGAGAGTTAGCAGCTATCGTTTATTTGTTATTTAGTGCTATTTCCGACTGAAAAGCGTCACTAGTGCCTAAAAAGCGTGCAAAGGCTTAGGTCACTAAAATAGCGCATTACCCAAAAAGCCTAAAACTTACTTGAATGCTAATCGCAGCGATAGAAGCTCCGAAATATATCCACTACAATTATTGCCGCAATCATGGCGGGTTATTGTTTTGCGCAGTAACCGGATTGAAAATGGGGTTTTCACGTGAGTGTCGAGTTTTAAATTCACCGAGTAATACATTAATGATAAGTCGTTCTATCTACCGTCAGGCTGGGGACACCCCGTCGAAAGTGGCCGTTGTTCACAGTGGTGTTGACATCAGTTACGCTGCGTTGGCCAATGCAATAGCTAGCACCGTCATTCATCTTGAACCGATGGCATTCACCGCGGGTTCAACCGTTGTGGTACTGATTAATAATTTGCTCGATTGTTGGGTAACAGTGGCGGCATTACAGCAGCAAGGTTGTATTACCGTCTGTGTACACTCTAGTGGGATGATTAATACGCTAGAACTCGGTGCTGTTGCCGGAATTGTCACAACCGCAAATGAATGTTCTAAGCACCAGCGAGAGAGCGGTCTAAATGTCAGCGGATTAACCACTATTCCCCAGCCGCACTATGATGCTGTCGCAGTGCCGCCCATCGTTAAGGAGCAACTTAGCAGCCAATTGGCTGGTCACATAATGTACACATCGGGTACCACAGGACAGTATAAAAAAGTATTCCTACCGGGAACGATTCAGCACGATCGTGATTTGCAAAGAAGTGCCGAGGAAGGTATGAGCGCAAATACGATTTACCATGTCTTCTATTTCGGCTTGTGGTCAGCCATCGGTTATTTTGTTGGACCGGCTGTGTGGAGCTCTGGTGGTACACTCATTATGGATGGCCGCGCGGACTGGGGTTCTCACTTTTTTGATAGTGACATCACCCATGCAACCATAGTGGCTGATCTGGCGAGCCAACTACTGCAAGTTGCAGCGAGATTGCCACCGTCGCCAATTCCGCGGGCTGATTGCCTGTTGAAACTATCTGCAGGTTTTATGTCTTCTCAAATGGCCGAGAATCTTCAGCGTAATGTCAGCAAAAATCTGTGGGCTTCGTTTGGTAGCTCTGAGGTCAACGGCTTTACCTTGGAATCCCCGGTGAGTGATGGCGATGATTGGCACTGGCTTACGCCGTCGGCAGCCCGCGAAATTCAGGTAGTCGATGATGTTGGCAATTGCTGTGCGCTGGGAGAAGAGGGGCTTTTACGAATGGAACTGATCTCGGTGGACGCTCAGGGTTATCTGGATAACCCCGAGGCCAGCGCGAAAGTTTTTAAAGACGGGTATTATTATCCCGGCGATCTGGCGGTGCAGCGCGCTGACGGACGAATTCGTATTCTAGGCCGAAGTGTAGATGTTCTCAATATTCGCGGTAGAAAAATGGCCGTTGCGCCAATTGAACACAAATTGCAAAATATGTTAGCAGTAGAGCAGGTATGCCTGTTTTCAGGGATAACTAGTAACGGTGAAGAGGAGATAGTCGTAGTGCTAGAAACGAAATGCTGGCCTGATAAAACGGTGTTAGACCATTTAGGGGAAAAGATTGTTCAGTTCGACCGTGTTCGATTTAATCTCGTGAAGCACTTTCCCCGCACTGATACCGGCACTAATAAAATTAATCGGGTGGCGCTTCGAGCGCTGGTGTACCCCGAAAAGTGAATATACCGATCTCAAGCGGGGTACGACAGCGGCGCGCTATTCGCTTCAATTGGTGGGGAAATCACCTAGCAAAGTAACAGAAAACAGATAGATCTGTCGTGGCAGCACGGGACAATGCCTTTGCACTGAAATCCCTGGTGGGCAAACTCGATGATTGACACCGGTCGCAGGTATTACATTTTGCCGCCGCTGCACTGAATAACAAGGTTAACGTTAAGCGTAGCAACAGCAAAGTTATAGCCCGTTAGTGCGCTGGCAAGCAATTGACTGAGTAGGAAGCTGCACTTCGTTCATTGAGCGAACCATGCCAATAGCCGACTATGGACTACGTTTTGGTTCAAACCTATGTGCATAAAGACTCGCGGGCTAAACTAATAGATGAAGTGAGTCGCAGCGAATAAATATCGCGGTTAGGTTGAGGGCGCAAGCGATGTGGTTGATCGCAATGGTCTGCTTGCCTGCGCGGACCGGGAAGACGAGGTTGCCCTATCTATCCACCTATCGAATCGCTGGAGCAGGGCGCCGACGGACGCACAGCGATATTGCGGCAACGCTTTCGCGAATTAGAGGCTCGTTTCGATTTGCCGATGGATGGACTTAGCGAAGAGGAGCGGTGGCAAGTGCAGCAGAGGGAGAAGTGGGCGGGGCTGAGTCTATACTGTATTTGCCCCTGCCACTACGGGCGCTGTTTCGGCTCGATTCATTGCTCTCACTTGCTGTGAGAGTGAATTCAAAGTATTCAACGGCGCTAATGCAGGTGAGGGTACCTACTTGTACCGTGCCGATACATCAGAACCTACTCTAATAAATCCTATTGCGGGTGAAACCCAGATAGGTCGCGGTGCTGGTAACAACGTCTCCTGGTCTGAGATAGGCAAAGGGGTTCCACAGTGTTGCTATATTAAAGATAACCCCTTCGGGTGTGCCGGTAAGTATTAGAGTTCGGTTGGGGATAGTGTCACAGCTCGACAACATGGTGAGCTGCTGCGCTCCGCGGTAGTAAGGCGTCTGGCATTGTAACAAAATCTCTGCCAATATCTTTCTCGAGTCCCAGATCATAGCCTTTGCCGATGCCTGCTGTCGCAGATCTTGGTTCACATACAGGCTTAGCTGAATATTCTTATAGAAATCGTCGGCGTCGGGTATTAACAGCAAAAATCCCACGGGCAATCGTGAGTCACCGCCCTTGCCGGCGGGAAATCCAGTAGGTCCCATAGGCTCGCCGGTATCAATCTCTTTGACCAAAAGCCAGCGATCGGTGAAGTCACCACACAATAGGTAGGCGAGTTGGGCGGGGCTTTCCGGTGAGTGATTGCTTAGCGGGATGGCGCACAGCTCAACCTCGTAGTCTAACCGTCCGTCGTTATAGACATCGGCATTCCAGGCGGTGGCATGGGACAGTTTGGGAAACAGAAAGGGCTCGCCGTCATGACCGACTTCCGCAGCGTGGGACTGAAAATTAGTACCTGCGGCAATGTGGGGGTAGTGTTCATTGAGCGGAATAGCGAGTTGTTGCCAGGGAAAGTGCTGGCGCTGATTTTTCCCTGTTTGTGCCAGCGATCTCAGCTGGCCGCTGCCCATTTGTAGATAGGCGTCGATGGCATCGGTGAACTGTTGGTCTGTTTGTGCTGACAGGTTAATGCCAGTTATGCCGGACTTATCGACGTCTAATACCAAGATAACCTCGCCGCTGAGCACTTGGGCAAAGGTGATAGCCTGCTCTATCGGCGCGACACGCAGGGCCGAGCGCATTTGTTGCTGATTCAATTGCTGATCGAATATCGGTCGGCTCAGCATCCAGCTACTCATAAAGGCCAGAGCGAGCAAGACCAGTAGCGATATCGTCAGGATTGGTGATTTTCTCATGGTAGTACTCGTTATTATTGAGCTATGCGGGTTTATCTCGCCAGCGTAACCGAAATCTAGCTAGAGATTAAAGAGTCATTGTCTGAACGCGGTTACCTAGAGCTCTGGGCTGTTGCCAGTGCTCGCAAACAGAGGCCTGTGGGGCGCTGGCTCGAGTCATGGTGGGCCTGCAGTGGGGCGCCAAGAGCTATTTAACCCGCTGACATCAACGTACTCACCGCACGGCCTGCGAATCAATCACAATCGAACGTGGTCTGCAGCTGAGTTACACCTTATACTACTTACTGAAAATACGCGATTGCTCGGTACAATCAAAAAATAATAGGAACCTAACTATGTTTACTCTTACCCATGATGGTGAAAATGTTGGCACAACAAAGTTTGAACGAGGCGACCCGTCCACACAGGAAGTTTCGGGAGTATTCTACAATGTGGGTGGCGCTATCGCACTAGCTGGCTGGGTAAAAAGTATTGGTGGCCAAGAGGACGAAGGTGTTGTATTCATTACCTTGAATAACGATTTCACCTTACTAGATGCCGACGGTACAGCGCTCACTTTTGGCGAAGGTAATTTAATTGCGGTACCCGATGATGACGAGGCCTATCTCGATATCTCTGGGCTGTCTGCAGAGGACTACAAGAGTTATTTCGCCGACCATATATCTGCTATGAAATAGGTAGATAAGGCCCTTTGCGGGTGTTTATTATTGCTGACCTGGGCCGCTATTGTGCTCTGGCGGTGACCCAGAGTTCGCCCTTCCATCGCAGTGTGTAACAGTCGCCGTGATAAACTGTCTTATGGTCATTACCGGGTGTTGTCAGAGGCTTTGGCATTCAGACCTGTCAATTAGGGGCCATTTAAAGGCTCGAACAGCTATCAATTATCTTCCTTAAAAGAAATCGGTTTAAGAACTCTCGGTTGCTGTGCAATATATACCCTATAGTTTAACGCACAGTTAATTCCGTGAGGTATACACTATGGCTAGTATTACATTTCGCTTTACTACTGAGTGTGAGATGACACTCAACGGTGGCAGTTACGAAGAGGTATATTTACAGTTTAAAGCCTTTATTCATGGCGATCAGCAGGTGGCGAGGAACGCCACCCAGGTGGTATTTCCACCGGAGTCGGTACAGGTTTTTTTCGATTTACACAGCGGTGGAGAGCGCCACGAGATCCCGCAATTTAAAGGAGACTATCAAGTCGATATAGCCAGTCATTGTTCTAGCGATGAATTGCGGCAACAGTCAGTTTCGTCGCACTGAACATAAAGAGTAAAACACCCTAACAGATACAGTCCTATCAACTGTTGCAGGTTCGTGCCGAGTAGTCTGATTTACCGGCCGGCGTGTAAATGAATATAGCGCCAATCCTGTTTTTGGTTAGTAAAAGAGGATTAGTTGTACTGGCATGCTCTGTTGTGATCGCTCCGCAGCCGTTGCAGTGCGGCTGCGCTGCCGTGCGTCGACTAATAAAGTAACAATAATAAAAGGAATACGTTTCGATATGGCCTCTGACAAGCTTCGGTTCTATTTTTCCTTTCGCTCGCCCTTTGCGGGTATTGCGTTTTATCAACTGCGTCGTCTTGCCGTCTTTGATAATGTCGATATCGAACTATTGCCGCTTTGGCCCGAAGTGGTGTTTGGTGGGCACATGGACAATCCCACCGACAACATATTCAAAATGGCCTATATATTTCACGATGCGGCGCGGCAGGCCAAACTTGCGGGTATCGATGAGGGGTATTTTCAACAGCTTGCTAAACAGTTTGTTTTACCTGAGCAGGCAGACTATAAGAGTGAAAAGGTCGGCCTGGCAATGGCACAGGAACATTGGCAGGGAGTGCACCATGCCTTTTTATACGCGCAACAACAGGGACTGGGGTGGTCTTTTGGCGACGCGATATTCGCCCGGCGGTTTAATTTTGACGGTGGCGGCGCCGCCGATGTTATGGACCTTGCCGTCACTGCTCGCGTTGCAGAGCAGTTAGGGCTCGATGGTGCAGCCGCAGCGCAGTCCGCAGCCAGCGGTGTTTTTGTCGACCGCCAGCACCAGGTGATACGACAAAGCGAGCGCGACGGGGTTTTTGGAGTCCCGTTTTTTGTTCTCGAGCAAGCCGGTGGTAAACAGTGTTTTTGGGGGAACGATCGGTTGCCTTTTTTAATGCAGCAACTGAACGGGCTCGAAGAGCTACCAGTGATTCGCCAATCGGACTTAACAGCAGTGCGAGCCCTGAGGACCTAGTTACCGGAATATAGGCTTAAGCCCCTAGACCTTAGGCTCTAGCTCTAGACCTCAGGGCTTAGACCTGAGCCTCTACTCGCAGGCGCTGACAACTGCGATCGCAGTGTTTGCGCACGGTGGTCAATGCCATCGTGACTCCAGCCCGGGGCCATCCATAAATAACGTAGTTTGTCTTGCCAGTGTGTACAGCGCTTCATATCCAACCACAGGTTTTTATACTCACCGGCGGCGACAGCGATCGGGTTATAGGTGCCAATATTTTTCGTTAAGCCATAGACCGGTTTTTCGTCAGGGTTTTCGGCGGCGAAGGTGCCAAACAGCCTATCCCAAATAATGAGGACACCGCCGTGGTTACGATCCAGGTAGCAAAGGTTAGAGGCGTGGTGTACACGGTGGTGGGAAGGGGTATTAAAGACCCATTCAAGCGCTCGTGGCAGCGTTCTTACCAGCTCGGTATGTATCCAAAACTGATAAAACAAACTGATGCTAATCATGCTGAGAATCATAACGGCATCGAAGCCCAGCAGTGGTAGCCACAGCCAGAACAGATACTTGTGCAATCGTTCACCGACACCCTGGCGCAGTGCGGTAGCAAAGTTTAGCTTTACCGAAGAGTGGTGGGGCACGTGCCCGGCCCAGCACCAACGCAGCTCGTGATTGGCACGATGAAACCAGTAATAGCTGAAATCGTCCAGCACAAACAATAACAGCCACGCCCACCACTGACGTGAGACGATGTCTTTCAGCGGACTCCATTCATGTAGGGTTATCAATGCGCCGACGGCTAGTGCCTTGGGTGCTATTTCAAGCACGGTAGCAAAAAGCATCATACTCAGCGACGTTAGGGTGTCTCGGCCCTGGTAGAGGTCGCGTTTTTTGATTGCCGAATAGGCTGCTTCCAGTGCCATAGCGCCAAGAAAAACTGCCAAGATCAAGCCGCTGAGTGGGTCGTTTGTTAACTGTTCCAAAATAGTAATGACATCCAAGTAGGTGGTGGCGGTAAGAGTGCTGTGCCTAGTTTCCGTCTACGGGGCCTACCTAGGATTTCACCGTGGCTGAATAGTAATTGCAGCGTCATTCACAGGGGCTTTTTACCGGGCGTATTGCCGGTATTTAGTCCGCTGCTAGGGTTGCTGATTTTGCCACTATTCGAGAAAGTACCAGCGAGACAGCAAAGTAATCATCTTGTTTCACCAGTGGACTGTCTTCACTGGCAGCACTGTTAAGATTGTAGTAACTTGCAGAAAGACCTACATAGTAGCGGCTAAAACGGCGTTTTAAGCTGACTGACATTCGGGTAGCTGTTAGGCCTGAAGAAGAACGGTAAAAGGGTCTGCCGATACGTACATCGCGTTGCGCGACGTCGTAAGTATAACCGTGATAGCGACTGTCGCTAAACACGGGCCCCAGCTTGCTGGTTAGTTGCCAGGGACCCAGGTTTACGCTGTGGTGGAGTCGCGGATTAATTGTCCAGCCTTGGTGGCGAAAAAAGTTGTCACCCACGGTAAATACGCCATGTAATGGTAGGTCAAATCGCAGTAAGTGCCGCTGGTCTTCGAATAACCGGTATTGCATAGTGGGCCCAATTTCCGCTATCCAATCCAGGTCGTCCATGCCATTTCTGGCTCGGTTGTCTTTGCTATTCACCGGCAGTGCACCGCCGCCGCTTATTTCGATAGCGAGTCTGTCATTACTGTAAAGAGAGCTACTGATGCCTTCTCGGTTGGCGCGGAAGAAATTGCCTCGGTACTCTAAATAAGGCACCGGCAAAATATAGGTATCACTCTGCTCGGCACCCAGATAGTGCGGGTTGTAGAGGGTGGCGAGACCGATGCCAACTTCCCATAGGGGCTTGTCTTCTGACCAGGCGACACCAGCTATTAACATTAGCAACACCGAAATAATTTTTCTCATGGCAGTGCTCTACTGTTAGTTAGTATCAATGATTTTTCAAGATGGAATATAGCGGCCCTTGTTGCCGGCAACATTACCCCTGGTACAATTTAGAGCAGTGGTAGGCATAGGCGCCTTCTAAGGCCTGCTTCTGAAAGGCTTTGAGCCCTAGGTCGGCAAAGCCTGCCAGTAGCGGGTTGCGCTTCGTTTGTTCTTTTATCAGCGAGGCGTTAATGAGGGTAACCGGCAGCGAGCTCAACTGAATGGCAGTTTCCAATTTGAAACTAATGCCACTGCCCGCCAGTTTACCCTTAAGTGGACGTTCTATAACGACCACCTCATCGACCTGGTAATCTTCCATTAGCTTATTGAAGGCAAAGTGGAAGTCTCGAATTGCCTGGGTATCTGCCGACTTTGGAAATGTAAACAGTCGTTGCCGGCAGTCCGGTACATTAAACGCGCCCGTTTGGTGACTCAATAGGCATATTATCGCCTCATTGGCTGTTAACTCGATACCGCAAACCAGCATAAACTATCCGTTATTTGTCGTGGGGCCCCAGTGGCCAAGGGCTGTATTGTAACCGGAATCAGCGGTAAGGAGTAACAATCGATAAAGATGCGATCGGCTGGGTTAGCGAATTCTGAAAATTATACTTTGTAGTAGTCCGCTGATGGAGGCTATCGGCAAGTAGGGCTATTTGATCTGCTACCATTGATGCGCGTGCCAGCCACAGGGCCGGGATACAGCGTGTGGATAAAATGTTGCTGGGGGTAGGCGTTGCGCACCATAATAGCGCGGGAGAGTCTGTCGCAAACTGAAATACTGCACTGAGGTCAAATAAAGGGCAAAAAAAAGGCCCAACACCAAGTCGGGCCTTTTAACGCTAAAAAACCTTATAAATGCGGTTTGATCAGGGTTTTTTCACCGGTTGCTTGCTTAGAGTAAGACGTTATCGCCTCGGCACTGAGTACATCGGCTAAAGATATTTCCTGGGTGTAATGGCTGTTAAAAGTTGTGGTGATTTCATTGGCCACGCGCTTGCGTAATGCGCCAAATTTCTCCATGCCAATCTTGCCAATAAAGGGGGTTAATAACCATCCACCCAAGCCCCAGGACATGCCGAAGGCACGGTTTAATATGGTCGCTGAGCGATCCAGACCACCGTAGATATAAACCTGCTTATAGGTGGTTGAACCGTAAATGCTGTGTCCGTCGGCAGAACGGTTGGCGGCAACTTCCATAGCGGAGAGAATTTGACCGGCCAATTTTCCACCACCGGTGGCATCAAAGGCAATGGTGGCGCCAGTGGCTACTAGGGCATCAACAAGATCTTCTTTGAAGGTAGGCGCGCTGGAATTACATACGTGGACAGCACCCAATGCCTTGAGTTGATCAACTTGTTCTTGCTTGCGAACAATATTCACCAGCTGTACGTCGTCGGCCAGGCAGATTTTCACTAACATCTGACCCAGGTTTGAAGCGGCGGCGGTATGAACCAGAGCGGTATGATTTTCCATCTTCATGGTTTCAACCATGCCCAGGGCGGTCAGCGGGTTAACAAAACATGAGGCTCCCTGTGCTGGTGTAGTGCCTTCGTTCATCACCAGACAGCTGGTGGCAGGTACGCAGCGATACTGCGAGTACATGGCTCCACCGGCTACGCCGACAGTTTTTCCCACTAGGTCTTCGGCTCCGGCACCAGCGGCGATAACAACACCTGCGCCCTCGTTGCCTATGGGCATTGGCTTGTCGAGGCGTGCGGCGAGCGCTGGCATCATCGCCTCGGGTACGTCCATGCTCACTACTGCATCATCGCCGGAGCCACTAATGGACATAGTCGAAACATCGGCTGGTCCCAATAGCAGGCCGAGATCCGATGGGTTAATCGGGGTGGCTTCAACGCGAATCAGTACTTCTCCGTCTTTGGGCTCAGGCATAGGAACCGACACAATCGACAGTTCTAATTTGCCAGCACTGGTGATATTGGTACGTAATTCTTTAGATGTTTCGTTGCTCAAAATGAATTCCTCATTGAGTAGGTTGTGGGGGCTCTACAGCGCCCCCCGGTAGTGTGTAAAATCGAATCGATACGTTGAATATGGGGTATGGCTTGATTAAAACAAGAGTCACCGCGCATTCACCACTGTATTTTTCTTTTACCAACAAACAATTAGTCGAATTGGCACTCGCTTATCGCGCTAAGAGCTTGCAGTGGTACTACAGTCACGGCCCAGCTGAGCTGCTTAGAGTTGTGGGCCGCGAGCGATGAGGCTTTACGATAGCTAGAAAACAAACACTGAAAAACAGACTAAAGCGGGGATCAGTTTTGTCTTTACGACAATAATGTTCCTTGTTGTGATTGCCGTAGACACTACCACAAAGAGAGCGATTAAGCGCTAGAGTCTATTGAGCTGCCAGCAGCATATGATTGTGACGATGAGCACTGTAGGCATAGTTTTTGTCAATTTCAGTCAGCGCAATAGGATGTTGACGGTCTATGCGGGCAGTATGCGGCTGCCCCTTGTTAGTCTTTTTGTTCTATGGCTCTTTAGCTAAAGGCGGCGCTGACTTTTGTCGATAAAACTCCAGGCGACAAAGCGGCTGTTTTTTTGCCCCTGGGCCATGTCGACGGTCTTTATTTCGACCGCACCGGCTTTTTTTAGCAGTTTGAGCACTGTGGGCAGGTGGTCTTTTTTCGATACTAGCGAGGTAAACCACAGGCACTGCTCGGCAAAGGTCGCGCTCTGTTCGATCATCGTGGCAAGAAACACGAGCTCACCGCCGGGGCACCAGAGCTCGGCGTTTTGGCCGCCAAAGTTGAGCTCGTGTGATGGGCCTCTACCGAGGTTTTTCCACTTACGGGCAGTACCTGCGCTAGCGGCTTTGCTGGAAGAATGAAAGGGCGGGTTGCAAAGACTTACATGAAATCGGTCTGTGGGACCTACTACGCCGGTAAATATATGCTCTGCTCGGCTTTGTTGTCTGAGGTCGATTTTCAGCTTGTTAAATTGACAGATTTGCTTGGCCACGTTGATTGCGGCGGGGTCTATATCAACAGCGCTGAAATGCCAGTTGTATTCGTATTGGCCGGTGAGTGGATAGACCAAGTTGGCGCCGGTGCCGATGTCCAGCACCTTGATGTCGCGGCCCCGGGGAATATCATTGCCGTTGTCCGCTGCGAGTAGGTCTGCTAGGTAGTGAATATAGTCGACCCGCCCGGGAATGGCAGGACACAGATAATTGGCGGGAATGTCCCAGAACTTAATGCGGTAGTGGGCTTTTAGCAGGGCTCTGTTGAGCGTACGTACCGCCTGTTGATTCGCAAAATCGATGGTAGTTTGGCCCCCGAGGCCGAGTTGGCAGAATGTCTCCAGCTCGGGGCAGTGGGTGATGAGGTACTTAAAATTGTAGCCCTCGCGGTGTTGATTGCGCGGGTGTAGTTTACTGTTAGCGGTCATGGGCTAGTCATTACTCGAAGCAGCCTAATGGTGAGTGAAATACGTTACTGGTAGTGGTTTTGCTGTCACAGTAATAGTCGCGAGCCGGCAATGTTACTGACGAAGCTTGCTACTGCTGTTCATATACTAGCGTATAGCGCGTCTACCAAGGCGATATTGCGAGGGTCGCGCCAGGCACGTCCCTGTTTGTTCATGGTATAACAAAAACTCAGTTTGGCGTCGGGGTCGGCAAATCCCAGCAGCCCGGCATTGCCGTAGTGACCAAAGGTGCGTGGGTTGGGCCCTAGTGGCCGCTGCGGCATAGTTAACATAAAACCTAGGCCAAAGCGTGTTGGCCGGGACATGACCGCGTCTTCCCCGTCCGCGGCGATGGCAATGGCCTGTTCAATAAGTGCTGCACTCAATAATTGCACACCGTCGATTTGTCCGCCGTTGGCCAGTGCCGAGAATAGTTTGGCAATAGAGCGGGCATCAGATTGTGGGCTAGTACCGGGGAACATTGCCTGGCGCCAGGCTTTTGAATTGACACCAAACTCCCCCTGATCAGAGAAACTGGGGTTGTTATAGGTTAAATAGCGCATGCGTTCGTCGGTAGACAGCGTCTCTAGGTCGACAGTGTTGGCGGCCTCTTGGTCGCGGGGGGTATAGGGGATATTGTCGGCGATACGCCCCAGCGCGCTATCGTCTACGCCGTAGAAAAAATCGATGCCCAGGGGCTGGCATATTTCATCTTGCACATACTGAGCAATAGTGCGGCCATCGACTCTGTGCAATAGCTCGCCCAGTAAAAAGCCGTAGCTATGCACGTGGTAACCGTGGCGCTCGCCGCTGGGCCACCAGGGAGTTTGCTGTTCGAGAGCACGTACATATTGCGGCCAATCGGCCCAGGCTCCGGGCGCCAAGACGGTGTCGACGGCGACCAATCCGGCTCGGTGGCTCAGCAGCTCTGCCACGGTAATAGCGGCCTTGTCGCCCTGCGCAAATTCAGGCCAATGTGTCGCAACGGTGTCATTTAATTGTAGCTTGTCGGCATCGACCAGTTGCAATACACACAGCGCCGCCACTGCTTTGCCCAGTGACCATACAGTGAAAAGAGAGTGTGGTGAGAGGGCGCGCTGCTGCTGTGCGTCGAGGTGGCCCGCCCACAGATCAACCACTTTTTGGTTGTCGCTATAAATACTAACGGCGGCGCCCACCTCGCCTCGGTGAGCAAAATTATCCGCAAACGCCTGCTCGACAGCGGAAAATTTCGCTTCACAAAAACCCTTTATCGTTACGCTTTGCATACATTGCCCGCGGTTAAAAGGCGGTATTCTAGCGCTACTGTGGACAGGAGTATAGTTGGTCGATGTGGGTAACCACAGACCCAGTGAGAGCGAGTGATACAGCACGCTGAACATAGATTTGAGGTGGTGCCAAAGACTAAGTTAGAATGAATTGGCTCAGTGGCTGTCAATACCGCTGTGTTGTCACCAAATATAAATCGGGCGGTAATCGAGAAAATGTGCCGGCCTTAGAATAATGCAAATGTATTGTGGAGTACTTGATGAGACCGGATCAGTTTAAAGATATTCGTTACGAAAAAGACGCCGATGGTATTGTAACAGTGACATTTAACACTCCGAAGCGTAAAAACGCTCTGAGCTTGTATTCGTTTTATGAAATTTATTGTGCAGTAGACCTGTTGGAAAAAGACGATACTGCCCACGCGATGATTTTCACCGGCGCCAAAGACCCCAGTTCCGACGATCCGACAAAAGAGGCCTATAGCAGTGGCGGTTATTTTAGCCCCGACGCTTATGATGGCGTGTCCGATGAGATTATGCAGCAACTGGATCAATCTGATATTGCACAAAAGCGGACAACATTAAAACTTTTCCAGTGCGATAAACCTATTATTGCTGCGGTTAACGGCCTAGCTATAGGCGGTGCCTTCACGCTGACGCTGGCGGTTTGCGATCAGGTGTATATGTCTGAGCACGCATGGATACAGCTGCCCTTTGCCAAACTGGGAATATCCCCAGAATTGGCCTCATCATTCCTGTTGCCTCGGTTGATGGGTTTTCAGCGCGCCAAGGAAGTGATGTTTTTCTCGGAGCGTATAGACGCGCAGCAGGCAGTCAGCCTACAGTTGGCTAACAAGGTATTACCCCACGGCGAGTTAATGGACTATACACGGGAGAAAATCCTGCAATTAGTGCCGCCACAAGGGGCCGCTCTAGCGATCAGAACAATGAAAAAACTGATGCACGCCCCTCAAGTCGAAGCGATTGGCGAGGCTTTGGACAAAGAAAATGAAGCGTTGCGAGTGCTGTTTAATTCTGGCGACTTTGTCGAGGGCATGCACGCGCGTATAGAACGCCGGCCTCCGGTGTTTAAAGGCGCCTAAACCTCGCGACTTCTTAACGCAGGCCAACGGCGAATACTTTTTTGTATAGCGTTGGCTTGGTTTGTTATCGCTACGGTGTTAGCCCGTGGGTTCATAGACAACATACTGGTAGTAGTCGGCAACCGTATAACCCATGCGTTCGTAGACGGGTTTGCCTTTTTTTGAAGCCTGTAAGATCGACTCGCGACAGCCCATTTGCGCGCCTAGGTAAACCGCCTGTTGAGTGACTTTTGCCGCTAGCCCCTGTCTTTCGAAGTTCTTTTTAGTTCCCACCCAGTAAACCCCTGCGAGATCGTTTTCTTTGATCATCATTGCCGCCGCCGCCGGGCTGTCCCCAATATAGGCAACTACCATTTTTACATGTTCTTGTTGCACAAAGTTCTCAGTCAATATTTTTGGTACTAGCCAGTCGGGTAGTTCATAGGCGTCGGCAACGACGCTACAGTAGTCGGACAGTGTGCTCGGGTTATCTACCTCATGCCAGTCTATATCGTCGATCGCCGGCAAAGACGCAATCGAACTGTGGTGCATTAGCGGCGCACCCAGTGTTTCTTTCAGCCCGAAGCTATGTAAAAAAGGTTCGAAGTACTGCTTGCACCCGGCTCTGAAAATAAACCGTACAGGTCGTTGCACTGCAGAAAAATGTGCTAAACAGGCCTCTATTTGTCCACCTGCGTTGGCGTAGGGTTGTCGTAGAACAGCATTATTCATAAACAGGGCGTTCGTGCCGGAGTCGGTATAAAACAATGTTTTGTCGATATGGCCCCTGGGCATATTTCCAACGATTGACGAATAAGACAGAAAATAATTTTGATCGGCAAGTAGTAGTTGCTGTGGCGTCATAGTTTAAGCTCGCGGAGGACATTTCATCGTAGATATTCGGCGGTCTATTTACGTTTATCTTGGCCGGGTTTACTCCAGTTTTGGGCGATTGTAGCCGATATTTCACATGCTCTATAGCCCCCGATTACAACACCCATTGGCCGGGAAAAATAGCGTAGGTTTGCACAGTATTAGAGTCGTGAAAGCAAAGTTAAAGGCCGTTACCTGGCGCAAGGACAAGTGCTGACCGTGATTTCGGTAGCGACTTAAAGACTTAGTTGCATGAAAATACCAAGGGCTATATTGTAGTGCGATCAACTTTCGATACCACTGTCTATAGCGGACAAAGTGTTTTGTGTTACGCCGCTAACAGCTGGCCAAGTACTGACTTGTTTGAACACAGATCATTGCTTGCACATTGCAGCAAGCGAATAGTAAACACGTAAAACTGGCCGCAGGGCCGGTTAACTTATTGAGGAAACAACGATGATTGAATTTGAACTAAACGGTCAGTTGGTGCAAACCGATGATGCTCCTGACACCCCGTTGCTGTGGTCTGTTCGAGATACCTTCAAGTTAAAGGGCTCTAAGTTTGGTTGTGGCGCCGGATTGTGTGGCGCCTGTACTATGCACCTAGACGGGCAGGCCGTACGCAGCTGCACTTTGCCGCTCAGCGCGGTAGCCGGCCGGCAAATTACAACGATCGAAGGTTTGGGTACCCCCGATTCGCTGCACGCGCTGCAGTCGGCCTGGGTGGCCCACAGTGTGCCCCAGTGTGGCTATTGCCAGTCCGGGCAGATTATGTCGGCGGCGGCGCTGCTGGCCAGCAACGCGTCCCCCGATGCCGAGCAGGTCGACCGGGCTATGTCTGGCAATATCTGCCGCTGCGGTTGTTACCCGCGAATTAAAAAGGCCATTTTGTCGGTGGCGGAACAAACCGCTGTAGAGCTGGCAACGGAGGTGAGTGTATGAAGACGGTGAATCTTTCCCGGCGCAGATTTCTTCGCAATAGCGGTATTGTTGGTGGTGGCCTAGTAGTGGGCTTTTCTTTAACCGGTTGTGGTACCAGTCCACCGGCCTTAGCTGCAGTGACAGGTAGTTATACTCCGAATGCCTTTTTACAAATTAGCCCGGAATCTATTCGCTTTTATATGCCTCGAGATGAAATGGGCCAAGGAGTGACTACCGGCTTGACTACAATTATTGCGGAGGAACTGGATGTTGACCCCAGTACTATTCGGGTTGAGCTCGCCGGGGCGCACGCCGACTATGCGAATCCAGCCTTTGGTATGCAAGGCACTGGCGGTAGCTCCTCGGTGAAAGCACATTTTCTTCCGCTGCGGCAAGTGGGGGCCAATGTTCGCGCCACCTTATTGCAAGCCGCCGCCAAGGATTTGAATACTCCACTGGAGCATTTGAGCACCGACAACGGGTTTATTGTCAGTGGCACTCAACGGCTACCCTATGGTCAGTTTGCCGTCACTGCCAGTGAATTGGCGTTGGTTGAATCCGCGCCATTAAAACAAACCTCAGACTTTAACTATATCGGCAAAGATGCCCCGCGCCTAGACGGCCTGGCAAAGTCGACCGGTACTGCCGTGTACGGTATCGACGTGGATGTACCGAATATGCATCACGCGGTGGTCACCCGCAGTCCGGTATCAGGGGGCACATTGGCCGCGGTTGATTCAACCCGGGCCGAGTCTATGCCCGGCGTCACCGACGTGGTAATGGTAGCCTCCGGTGTAGCGGTAGTGGCGGAAAAATATTGGCAGGCTAAGCAGGCGGCGGCGACACTGGTGCTAGATTGGGACCTGCCAGCGCTGGCCAATGTCAGCACAGCGCAACTAAAAAACGATTACAAAACGGCCATGACTGAGGAAAAGGGCCAATCGACGATGGAAGAAGGGGATTTTGAGAATGCTATTCAAAGCAGCGAGACGCGCATCGACAGTCAGTATTGGGCACCCTATCTAGCCCATGCGCCGATGGAGCCAATGAGTGCGGTGGTACGTGTTGAAAATGGCGAGGCAGATGTGTGGTCCGGCACTCAGGGTCCGGGCATTGCTCAGGCACTGGTGGCCCGTTATGCCGATCTCGACCTGGACAAGGTACGCTCGCATCAGACCTATCTGGGCGGTGCTTTTGGCCGGCGGGCACTACTGAGTCATGTAATTGAAGCGACCCAGGTTGCGGTGGCCAGTGGTAAGCCAATTCACTTGCTGTGGTCTCGCGAAGACGATATTAGAGACGGAGTCTACCGCCCCGCTTCGTTAATGAATGTTAGTGCCGGATTAGATGCCAACGGTAAAATCAATGCCTGGCAGGCCAAGCGGGTAGGCGGTAATGTTGGCCCCGGTGCACTGCGGGCTATGTTACCTGGAGCGCTACCCTCGCTTTCAGAGGGGGTGGTGGACTGGCTGATCGACGTCGCCGGTAATGTATTGGACGGCTGGGTTGTCGATCCAACCAGTGTTGAAGGTTTTGTCGAAGATTACGATGCGCCCAATCGCCAAGTATTGCATGTCACTCAGGATCACGGATTGCCGCTGTTATTTTGGCGCTCGGTAGGGCACTCCTATTCGGCCTTTGCCAAAGAGGTGGCCGTCGACGAACTGGCGGCCTCGGCAAAATTGGATCCGGTTGAACTGCGCCTTAATAATACCCAACATAATCCACGCCTCAACCATGTGATCAAACTCGCCGGCGAGCAAATGCGCGCGATGGAACAAGCGAGTTCAAACGCTGGCCGCGGCTTTGGTTTTGCCGCTCACAAATCGTTTGATACCTATGTCGCCGAGGTGGCGGAGGTGTCTATCGAAAAGGGCGCTGTTCGGGTACATAAGGTGCTGTGTGTGGTCGATTGTGGCCTGGTAGTGAACCCCGATATCGTGCGTTCGCAGCTGGAAGGGGCGGTTATGTACGGTTTGACTGCGGCTCTGCACGGCAATCTTGATCTGGAAAATGGCGCTGTAAAACAGAGTAATTTTCATGATTACCCGATACTGCGAATGAATGAAGCCCCTGCGGTGGAGGTGATAATCGTGGATAGCAGCGAAGCGCCCAGCGGCGTCGGTGAGCCGGGATTGCCGCCTATTGCTCCGGCGGTAGCCAATGCGGTGTTTAGTTTGACCGGTCAGCGTCTGCGCAGTTTGCCGTTGAAACTTGCTTAGCGAGTGATGGTTTGGAAAAAACGCCGCTTAACAAGCGGCGTTTTTTTGCTTTAAAAAGAGTCTTCTGTAGCGCAGCAATCGTTTATTCAACACTACGCTGGTCTTGGCAGTGGCCCGGGCTGTTGCGTTGCACTCGTTGCTGGCAAAGGCGCCATCATTAACTCTATTGTTAATACTATATCTCTTCCAGTTCACGCCCCGCGGTCTCGGGGAAAAACCATATAATCACCGCTGCACCGAGTACCGCGCAGGACAGCCAGGGAATATAAACTAAAATATCACCCTCGGTTGCGCTAAATAGACTCAATAGTAACAAGCCTAGGCCAGCACCCAATGCTTCTGACATGGTCAGTGCCCCAGTGGCACTGCCGCGATAAGCGGTGGGGAATAATTCAGAACACAGCGCCCGTATAATGACCTGGGCGCCTAGGGTGACAAATACCATGATGATCCAGGCTGGTGCCACCAGCAAGGTAGGACCTTGGAATAGTAAAAAGACGCTCAGTGGAAATATACACAGGAAAAGAAAGCCGACCGGTTTGCGCCCATATTTATCGGCATAATGACCCGCTGCTACGTTGCCTAATATGCCAACAAAGCCACAGATAAAAACCATGGACGAATAGCCTGCCGGTGTCCACTGTAAATACTGCAATATGTAATAGCCAACAAAGGCGAAGACCACGCCCTGGCCGAAAGCCAACATAAAACCAAGCGACAGAATTTGTGCGAAGCGTTTCGGTGATTCTACGGCGATGCGTTTTAGTGGTTTTAGCCAGTTGCCAAGCACATTTTTCAGGGTGATAGCTTTGTGTTCCTGGGTGGTAAAACGAGTGGTTTCATGAATGCCCGCAGCCAATTTTGGTAAAAATAACAACGGTATGATGCCAATGAAATAGAGCATGCGCCAACCGTAGGGCAAAATGTCGATGGTGGCGAACAATAGGGCACCAAGCCCGTGGCCGAAGGCTGCCATAGCACCCAGGGCACCGAGGCCCCAGCCGCGATATTCAGCGGGAAACTCTTCGGTGATAATCACCACCGCAAGGGCTGCCGCGGTGAGTAAAAAGGTACGGCTGATTATCTGTGCAACAATAAACATTTCTACATTAGTGCTAAATCCAGTAATAAAGGTGCCCAAACTAATAGAGACGATAGAAATTAGAAAAAGACGGCGGCGGCCAATAAAGTCAGCAAAGGGTACGATGAGTAATACCGGCACGCCCCCCAGTCGTATCCAGGCGTTGAAGGTACCTAGCTGTGTCTCATCTATTTGTAAGTCGATGGCGATATATTTTAAGGTGCTGGCCAATAGGGAGATGTCGTAACTTTCGAACAGTAGCGCCAGAGCGACGAATGTCAGCAGACTAAAGTGACGAACTGATATCGGCGGTATTCTGCCGTAGATAAATTGCGGTGCCCATCGCGGGTTTCGGGTCATTAGTACAGCGTCGTCACTATAGGAAATACTGCTGGTATTGCTTATGTCAGTCATTAGTTTGTCAGTCTCGCGTGGCGAAATTTGTTAGCTGGGATAGTTTTTTTATTCATTGTTATAATCTATTCGTTAACGCAATTCGCGGCCGCTCGAAGTAATTGTCTGCTTCGACACGGCCGGGGGGAACTGGTTACTCGCTACAGCGACTAGCGCTGGGTCCGAAAACAGGTTCTGACTTCATCAACAAAGGTAGCGGGTTGCTCAAAGGCGGCAAAATGACCACCCTTTTGCAATACATTGAAATGAATCAAATGAGTGAAACGCTTTTTGGCCCAGCGCTCAGACGTTTTGAATATCTCCTTGGGGAAAATACTGCAGCCGGTAGGAATTTCAACAGGGCTGGTATTGGAACTGCCAAAACTTTCCCAATAGATTCTAGCGCTGGAGGCAGCAGCATTGCCAAGCCAATACATCATCACGTTGTCTAACAATTCATCTTTACTGACAATATTTTCGGGGTGGCCATCGCAGTCCATCCATTGGTAGAATTTCTCGATAATCCAGGCGGCTTGTCCGATGGGTGAGTCCGCCAGTCCATAACCAATAGTTTGCGGTCGGGTGGATTGCTGTTTCGAATAGCCCGAGTCGTGCTCCTGATAAAACTGCATGCCCGCGAGGGCTGCCTGTTCTAGCTCGCTTAAATCATTCATGGTGTCGGGGTCGGGCCCTACAATGGGCATATTGACGTGCATGGCAGTGCAATTTCCGAGATTTTGTACCCCGATCATAGTGGTCACCATGGAGCCCCAGTCACCGCCCTGAGCAAAATAGTGCTCATAACCCAAGCGCAACATCAGTTCGTTCCAGGCAGAGGCGATTTTTTCTACGCCCCAGCCTGTGACTGTAGGCTGGCCGGAAAAACCAAAGCCTGGCAGGGACGGACAGACCAGGTGGAAGGCGTCCTCGGCCTTGCCACCATGGGCCTCTGGATCTGTTAGCGGGCCGATCACTTTTTGAAATTCAATAATCGATCCGGGCCAGCCGTGGGTTAAAATAAGCGGTTTAGCCTGTTCATGTTTTGATCTGATATGTAAAAAGTGTATATCGAGGTCTTGAATGTTGGTCATAAAACCGGGCTGTTGGTTTAGCAATGCCTGACGCGCGGGCCAGTCGTAGTCGTTGAGCCAATAGTCTCTAATTTCACGCATATAATTCAGCGGTATACCCTGGGACCAATCATTGGGGGGCTGCTCATCGGGAAAGCGAGTCAGTCGTAATCGGGCCTTTAAATCTTCAATATCTGCCGCCGAACCGGGAATTGCAAAGGGGGTAATTACTGCCATAGGAACGCTTCCATCAGTATTATTGCTAAGAACCACGCTAGCAATTTTTATTGGGCCGCAGACTGAAAGAGTCTTCTGTCGCGGGGTACTCAACACGCTTTAAAACAACGACTAGCGGCTGTTTAAATTCTTTTATCGGCTGGTAGCTTACTCGGGCACCGCCGTGATAGCCACCGTTACTATAATTCATAATACGGCACAGTTAGATTAAAGAAAAGTCACCTATAGGCGGATTTTTAACAAGGTTACTGAGGGGAGCTAGGTTTGACATGATGGTACTAAAGCCTTGATAAGGGCGGTTGCTGGGCCATAGCAACGATTCTAAGCCAGTCCTTCGCAGCGAGATGGGCTAGCGACCACTTAGCGATCGCCAAAACACCCAAAAGATGGCCTGTCGTTGAAAATCGATCAGCCTGGGGGTGGCTGATATCGGTGATTGCCTGCAAAAGATAAATCATTGATACTTACTGCAAGATTGATCATATACCACATCGCAGCGCGGTCGGAATTATCCGAAACTTTATTGTCTTGCTACTATCGGAGCTTATTTATGTCAACCACTAACGCCGAACAACAAAGCCCACAGTTACAGGCTCTGCGCGATGCCGCCGGCGAAGCGTGGCTTTATAGCTTGCCCTTAATAGAAATTGCCACCACCCGAGCGCGGGGTGCTGCCCGGGGTGGTAAGCTCAACACCATGGCGCATATTCCCAAACTGGCCGATCACCGGGCCAGAGATGTCACAACACCTAACCACGATACGCTCTACTCTTCGGCCCAACTCGATTTGCGGGCCGGGCCGATAACCTTTTCGCTGCCAGCCACGGGGGATCGATATTTCTCACTGGCGCTAATGGACGCCTACAGCAATAATTTTGCGATCCTAGGAACGCGTACTACCGGCCCCAATGGGGGTTTGTTCCAGTTGGTAGGGCCCGATGAAGCGGCCACTGGAGATCATATTATTCGCGCGCCTACTTATCACGTCTGGGCACTAGCACGAATACTGGTCGACGGCCCAGACGATATCGACGCGGCGAGGGCCATTCAAACGCAACTGTCGTTGCAGGGCCCCGTCCTCGAGTCTAGCGAACAATACGCTGGACGCTCGGCTCCCTGGCAAGACTATTTTGCCAGTGCTGATGCGCTGATGGCGCTTAATCCGCCACCGGTGACCGATCTGGCACTACTGCGCCGTATCGCGCCGCTGGGTATTGGCAAGGGAGGATTCAATGCCGCGCAATTTAGCGCCGCACAAGTGGCCGCTATTGAAGAGGGGATAACCTTGGCGCGAAAGTCAATTCGTGGCAGTGGCATCGCCAAGGCAAAGGTCATCGATGGTTGGTCGTACCCCAGTTATGAGCTCGGAGACTTTGCCCAGGCCTATGGTTATAGAGCCGCTGTAGCCCTCGGTGGCTTGGCAGCTCTGCCTGTTGTTGAGGCCATGTATATGAACGCCCGGGGAGATAATGGCGCCCTGTTTGATGGCACTAAAAATTGGCAGCTGCATTTTGCATCAGACCAACTTATTCCGGTCGACAGTTTCTGGTCTCTGAGTTTGTATGAGGCGACCGAGGATGGGCAGTTCTTTTTTGTCGACAATCCTCTAAACCGCTACATCATCAGCGATCGATCTCGGGATTTGCGCTATAACGATGACGGCTCGCTGGATATTTGGATAGGTGCGCACCACCCCGGCAGTTCACGAGAGGCCAATTGGTTGCCCGCGCCAGAGGGACCCTGTGCGTTGTTTATGCGCGCCTACCTGCCAAAAACAAGTCTGCTAGAGGGTAATTATCGATTGCCGCCAGTCACCCAGGCAGAATAAATTACGGCGTTTTTTTTACCCGACCATTTGGCGCCGGCCAATTACAGAGTGAATATTGATGACTGATCAAACGAGTAACACAGAATCAAAAGAAATGTCTGCCTTTACTAAAAGTATCGTCAAAGGTTTATCTAAACTCAATGCCTGGGTTTTCAAAAAATCTAATGGTCGCTTTTTAAACCGGGTGAAAGGTCTGGAGATTTGCGTGGTGACGATGAAGGGGGCCAAGTCGGGAAAAATGTTAGATTTCCCATTGATGTATGTGCCCTATAAGGAGGGTGTGTTGTTGGTGGCCTCATTCGGTGGTGCCCCAAAACACCCAGTATGGTACTACAATTTGGTTGCCAACCCCGCCATCGAAGTGCGTGCCAAGGGGCAGCTCATGCATTTACAGGCGCGTAGGGTAAGCAGTGAGGAGAAATCTGCACTTTGGTCTATTTGCTGTGAGCACTACCCAGACTACGAAACTTACCGTCATCGCACGGCGAGAGATATACCCGTATTCGAGTGCTTACCGGAAAAATAGTTGGTGCGTTTGATTGCGTACGAACAACAGCGGCGCGACATTGCAAGTTCCATCGGAAGGTTAGCCGATTAGCGGTTTATCATCTGCCGAAAATATAAACTGCGCGTTGGTAATTATTAAGCATAGATTAAAGATCTGAATCATCGAAACTGTAGCTTGCGATTGCGCTGAGTAATAATAAACAGGAACTACCATGAGTAAGACCAAAAACCGTTGGGCAATAGGTGTTATCGCTACTGTATTGACATTGTCTATCGCCAATATACTGCTTGGAATTGCACAACCCAATAATTTTGACGCAAAAGCCTATCTGAAAAAGCGCCAGCAATACCAGGTTACGATTAAGCGCGACAAGTGGGGTGTGCCCCACATCGAAGGTAAGCGGGACAGCGATACGGCTTTCGGCTTTGCCTTTGCTCAGGCGGAAGATCACTATAAAATTATCGAAGATGCCATGTACTTTTATCGAGGCTCTCAAAGCGCCAAAAATGGTTACGAGTCTATCCCGCTGGACTATTTAGTAAAGTTATTACAGATCCGCCCGCAAGTTGATCGTCAATACGACACGGCATTGTCTGAGGATGTTAAAGCCGTGCTAGTGGGCTTTGTTGATGGTATCAATTACTGGGCAGCGAAAAATCCAGATAAAGTCGATCAGGGGCTCTATCCTATTACGGCAAAGGACTTGGTTGCGTCTTTCTCGCTACAACATTTGTTATTTTACGGTATCCAACAACCGATTACAGCTTTGTTTGGGCAGCAAAGACCAAAAACCATTTCGATGGAGTCAAACGAAACAGCCTGGCAGTTAGTAGAGAAAACACCATTGCCAGTGGGTTCAAATGCCTTTGCCATTTCTCCTGAGCGCTCTGACGATGGCAGTACCCGTATGTTGATCAACTCACATCAACCTCTCACCGGTCCCGTTGCCTGGTACGAAGCGCATTTGAAGAGCGAGCAGGGTTGGCATGTCATGGGTGGCTCATTTCCAGGTTCTCCGGTAATTACTGTGGGAACTAACGAACATGTTGCCTGGGGAGCCACGGTTAACAAGCCCGATCTAGTCGATGTTTATGTGCTCACTATTAATCCAGATAATGAAAACCAGTACCAGCTAGATAATCAGTGGCTGGACTTTGATATTAAGCAGGCAGATATAAAAATAAAATTATTCGCGAATTTCTATTGGACAGTCAGCCAGGATCTTTTCTATTCTCAGCACGGGCCGGTAGTTAGGACTGAGCACGGCGACTATGCTATCCGTTATGCTGGTAAAGGGGAAGTTCGCCAAGCACAGCAATGGTACGAAATGAGCAAAGCTGACAGTCTTGATCAATGGCAACAGGCGATGGATCAACTGGCGATTTCTAGCTTCAATTTTATCGCTGCCGATGACGGTGGCAATATCGGGTTTTACCATAACTCACAGTCGCCCATTCGCAGGGAAGGCTTCGATTGGAGTCAATACTTGCCCGGCGACCGGTCAGACTTAATTTGGCACGACTATCTACCGTTCTCGAAGTTACCCCAGGTGGTCAATCCCAGCAGTGGTTTTTTGCTGAGTACTAATCAATCGCCTTTTCACGTAACAGCGCCAGGGAACAATGTAAAACGTTCGGACTATTCCGAAACATTTGGTTTCCCAACGCGTATGACTAATCGTGCCACCCGGGGTCTGGAATTGTTCTCGGCATTGGATAGGGTTAGTAAACAGGATTTTTATGACATTAAATATGACAACCACTATTCGCCCAATTCCCGGGCAATACACTATTTATCCGATTTGTTTACCGTTGAATACGCTGAGGGCAACCCCTATCGAGAACCGTTGGAGCTATTAAAGCGCTGGGACCTAGGTACCGATATTGAAAATCCGGCGGCGAGCCTAGGTGTATGTACTATTAGTGAGGAGTGGATAGCAGAGCAGGGCGGTAAGCAACCACCGCCAGTGAAGGACGAATTTGAAAAATGCGTGGGCATTTTGCTGGAACAGCACGGCCGAGTAGACGTACCCTGGGGTGAGGTCAACCGCATTGTTCGTGGAGAGCAGAGCCTGGCAGTGGGTGGTGGTCCCGATGTTTTACGGGCGGTTTATGGCCGGGGACTGGAAGAGAACGGGCAGCTTCTCGCCAGCGGCGGCGATGGTTTGTATATTTTTGTGAGCTGGGACAAAGATGGCAAACAGTCGGTAGAAAGTATTCATCAATTTGGCAGTGCCACACTGGATCAATCCTCACCACACTATGGGGATCAAATGCCTTTGTATGTAGAAGAAAAAATGAAACAGACTTTTTTCGATAACGCTAGTTTGCTGCGCAATACTCAGCGCAGTTACCAGCCTTAGAAGCGAGTTGCTGACAATACTTGGAATTATGGTGGCATTGCACCGCAACCACAAAAATTATAATTAGCAGCCGAGTAACAATTGGTTGCTGAATCGAGCCCAGTAGGGCGCAATAACAATAACACCAGCAGGCCGGGAAGCTTTTACATGCCTACACCTTTACCCACTCAAGCCCAGGTTGTCATTATTGGTGGCGGTATTATAGGCTGCAGTGTCGCCTACCACTTAACCAAGCTCGGCTGGTCCGATGTATTATTATTGGAGCGCCGACAGTTGACCTGCGGCACTACCTGGCACGCTGCGGGTTTGGTCGCTCAGCTGCGGGCAACAGAAAATATGACCAAGCTGGCCCGCTATTCTCAGCAGTTGTACCAAACTCTGGAGGCTGAAACCGGCCAGGCGACGGGTTTTCAACAGTGCGGTGCGATCTCTTTGGCCAGCAGTAAGGGGCGCTGGGAAGAAATTCGTCGGCAGGCGTCTATGGCGTCCTGCTTTGGTGTTGAGACGCGCGAACTAACCCCCGCAGAGGCTCAGCAGATGTGGCCATTAATGCAAGTTGACGATGTCGTCGGTGGTTTTTACTTTCCCCAGGACGCACGCACTAATCCAACCGATACTACCCAGGCGCTGGCCAAGGGCGCTCGCATGGGCGGTGCGACGCTACTGGAAAATGTGCAAGTGCTGGATATCATTAATGAGGGGGGCCGGGCGGTAGCGGTTGAAACAACGCAAGGCACCGTCAAAACTGAGTTCGTCGTCAATTGCGCTGGCATGTGGGCCCGGGAGTTGGGCAAAATGGCGGGCTCCCGAGTGCCGCTACATGCCGCCGAACACTATTATATGATTACCGAGCCACTGGCGGGGATGCATCGAGATTTGCCGGTATTGCGGGATATGGATAATTACGCCTATTTTCGCGAGGAAACCGGCAAGCTGATGCTGGGCTTGTTTGAGCCCGAGGCCATGCCCTGGGGACGTGAGGGCATACCTGAACAGTTTTGTTTTGACGACTTACCGGCCGATTGGGACCGAATGTCGCCCTATCTAGAGCAAGCTATGAAACGGATTCCCGCTTTGCAGCACACCGGTATACAGTTGTTATTTAACGGCCCTGAAAGTTTTACCCCGGACGATCGCTATTGGTTGGGGGCCTGCCCAGAGGTCGATAACATGTATATCGCCGCCGGCTTCAACTCAATCGGTATTCAGTCAGCCGGCGGCGCAGGAAAAGTACTGGCCCAGTGGATTGTCGATGGTCATGCGCCAATGGATTTGTGGGATGTCAGCACCACCCGCATGATGCCCTTTCAAAATAACAGCCAGTACTTGTACGATCGCAGTAAGGAGTCGCCGGGATTACTGTATAAAATGCACTGGCCCTTTCGCCAGTACGAGACGGCCCGGGGCTTACGCAAGTCGATTCTACACGACAGATTGTTGGCCAAGGGAGCCTGCTTTGGCGAGTTGGCGGGTTGGGAACGGGCCAATTGGTATGCCCCAGCCGGTAAAGAGGCTCACTACCAGTACAGCTTTGGCCGCCAAAACTGGTTTCAGTGGCAGGCTCAGGAGCACTTGGCGGTACGGGAGGGGGTGGGCTTGTTTGACCAGAGCTCTTTCTCAAAGTTAATGGTGCAAGGTGGTGATGCTGAGGCGGTGCTCAATCGTATATGTGCCAATAATATCGCGGTGCCCATCGGCAAGTCGGTATACACCCAGTGGCTTAATGCCCGTGGCACCATCGAGGCGGATCTAACCGTAACCCGTATCGGACTGCACAGCTTTTTAGTGGTGACCGCACCGGCTACCCATACTCAGGTAACAAGTTGGTTGAAACGTAATACCCCCAGCGATGCCGCAGTGGTGGTTACTGACATTACCTCTGGGCTGATGTGTATTAATATTCAGGGGCCTAAATCCCGGCAATTATTGAACAAAGTATCAGACCATGATTTTTCCACCGATGCCTTTCCCTTCGCAACCTTACAAGAGGTAGAAATCGGTTACGCTACGGTTAAGGCTCTGCGCCTGACGTATATGGGCGAGCTCGGTTGGGAGCTCTATATTGCCACGGAATTTGCCCCCCATGTATACGACGTTCTGGTTGAGGCCGGTGAAGAATTAGGACTCAGGCACTGTGGATATCACACGTTGCAAAGCCTGCGAATGGAAAAAGCTTACCGGGAGTACGGCCACGATGTTGGCTGTGATGAGACCCCGCTGGAGGCGGGTTTGGGCTTTGCCTGTGATTTTAATAAGCCCGCTGGTTTTATAGGCAAAGAAGCGCTGCTATTGCAGAAAAAAGCGGGGCTTAACAAACGACTGGTTCAGTTTTTACTGCAGGATCCAGAGCCGTTGATGTACCACAATGAACCCATTTATCGCGATGGCGAGTTGGTGGGCTACACCAGCTCCGCTATGTACGCCCATACCTTGGGTGCCTCGGTGGCGCTGGGTTATGTGCGCTGCGATAGCGGTGTCGATGCCGACTATGTTAATAGCGGTAGTTATGAAATTGAGGTGGCCGGTAGACGGTACTCTGCTAAGGCGTCACTGCGCCCGCTCTATGATCCTACTTCGGCACGGGTAAAGGTGTAGCGTGGGCGCAGTCAAAACCAGCCGTAGGCCTCGAGACAATGGCACAGTTTAGGCGATAAAACTCTGCAGTAATACTTCGACCAGAGCCGCAGCAGACCAAGCCAGCGGAGGAATTACTCCGTAAAATATCAGCCGATAGACCAGGGCAAGATCCAGTGGCCAGGTATAGGCGCGAGTAATTCTGTCGCGGTGTTGCAGCTTTAGTTCCAGCTCGGTAATACTCTGGCCCGGTTCTGCACCGCCGGCAATGTAGTTATTGATGTGAACTAACAACAATTGTTTTTGTGCTAAAAGCTTACGGTGCAAGGCCCACATGGGGCTCAGTAATAAGTAGATAGCTGCCGGTAGCGCCACTAACAGTGCCGCGAGATAATTGCCTAATCTGAACTGGGCATCGAGTGATTGCACGACACTGAGAGCCAAGGCTCCGGTTATCAGTAATACATCATCGACACCATTGAAGGCAAAGGGTTGCAACTTGAGGCTGTTAAAAAGATCCACTTTGACTTGCTGTCCCTGCCGGTCGAAGGCTGTGGCAGTGTGGAGTCGGTAGCTTAGGGCAATACAAGCTGTGACCCAGGTAAGACACTGGCCCAGTATAATACTCAGCTCCTGGCTATCGATGGTATGGAGACGAAAAATCCATTCGGTTGGCAAGTTCACAGCCAAAGCATAAAACAGGCCGAATAGCATACCGATACACAGTCTTTTTGTCGGTAGTGGCCGCAGCCAGCGGTTAGGGTGATCCGTTATTACGCCACTGCTATGTAGCTTGAGCGCATTTTTCATCGAGCGGCGCTGGGTAATAATCAACAGGGCCAGCATATACGCTGGTATCAAGACCAGTAACAATACCTGGCCCAATAACTGTTCCTGTGACTCGAAAAACTGCGGCAAATGTTCGGGTAACCAGACATCTCCGGCCCAAAAAATCAAACTCAGAATAAGAATAAGCCCCAGCGACAGCGAGAGCGCGGCAAAGGGAACTTGGTAAATCACCCGCTCCAACGTTGCTCTCATCGACTTTACCTCCCAAATGGGATCAGTTTACAGTGTTGCTGGGGCAGGGCAACTCGATCTCGCAAAGGCGGCCATTGATGCCAGCTTGCTAAAGATACGCGAAGTAATGCAACTCTTATTCAATATACGATAATATGGGGTTCTAAAATAAGTTCAATAAAAGGATTTGATTGTGGTGCTTTCCCCGACAAAACTTACCCAACTCTCAGCGCTATTGTTTTTTCTAGCCGCCTGTAACGGTCCCGCTGAGGAGTCTGAGACGACCAAAAGTGTGCAACTTAGCAGCGGTTGGAACGAATTTTCCCCCGGTGGTGATACCCGCTGTTCCGATGGCAGTCCCTATCGGTTTTTTGTTCGTCCCGGTGACTCTGACAAGTTACTGGTATACCTAAATGGCGGCGGTGCCTGCTGGACCCGAGAGTCCTGTGATCCGGCTATGAGCCCCAGTTACACCCAGACTATTGCAGATAATTTTGAGCCCTCTCCCTTTGGTATATTCAATTTTGACAACGACGAAAATCCCTTTGCCGACTATACCGTGGTGATGGCACCCTATTGCACGGGTGATGTGCATCTGGGCCAGCAAGACACCCGTTACCCGCCAGTAGCAGAGGGCCAAGCCGAGCTGGTTATTCACCACCGGGGCCGTAGTAATATGCAGGCAGTATTGGATTGGACCTATCAGCATGTTAAGTCTCCCACTTCAATCTTTGTTGCCGGGTCATCCGCCGGCGCAATTCCCTCGCCATTGTATAGCGCGATTATTGCCGATCACTATCCCGCAGCCAAGGTAGCCCAGCTAGGTGACGGTGCCGGCGGTTATCGGAATATGAACAATACAACGCGGCCCGATGAGCAGTGGGGCACCTTTCATTTTCTCAACAGTGAAGCCGGTTTTGAGCAGGTGGCTAAAGAAGGCTTTAATTACGAATCTCTTTATATTGCCGCGGCCAAAGCCCACCCTGAAATACTGTTCGCGCAATACGATACAGCGGAGGACTCGGTACAAAAACAATTTCTTGCGATGGCCGGTATTCGCGATATAAAGCTGCTAGACGCTCTTGCAGCCAACCACCAAGATATTTCGAACAGCGCAGATAATTTTCGCTCGTTTATCGCCGGCGGCACAGCACATACAATTTTGCGCCGACCTGAGTTTTACGCCTATGGGGCTCAAACAGTGGCTGTAAGGGATTGGGTTGCCAATTTGGCCCGCTATCAAGCGGTTGCCAATCTTGCCTGTGAGCAATGCGAATATGCAACCTATGGCGGTCCTGCTGTGAATGATGGTCTGTCGGCACTGTGGCGCTCCTGGGAGCATCGAGATCAAACGGTGGAGCCCTTTAAAATTTTCGACAATGTGTATTATGTTGGCATCGATTGGGTCGCGGCCTATCTAATCGACACGGGTGACGGCCTGATCTTAATCGACTCGCTGTACGGTTCCTGGTTACAGCCGCTGCTTACCAATATCACCAAGCTGGGTTTTAATTCCGCGGATGTGAAGTATGTGATTAATACTCATGGTCACTTCGACCACGCCGGTGGCTCAAAATACTTTCAGTCGGTACACGGCGCGAAGATTGTAATGACTGAAGAAGACTGGGCTCTGAGTGAAGAGAAACCTGAGCTGGCCATGTTTTATATGCCGGTACCTGAGCGCGATATTGTTGCTAAAGACGGCGATGTTATTAGCTTGGGTGATACCCGTATTACATTGTTAAAAACACCGGGTCACACCGAGGGCGTGCTGTCCTTGCGCTATGATGTTAGGGATGGCGATAACAGCTATACAGCGATGACCTTGGGCGGGGTAGGGCTTAACTTTACCGGTGTCGAACGCACAGAAAGTTATATTCGCAGCTATAAGCGGCTACAGTCGATGCAGGAGGGAGTTAGTGTAAGCCTGCCCAATCACGCGGCGATGGGCAATGTATTTCAGCGCCATGAACGACTGCAACAACGAGGGCTTGGTGATGCGCACCCTTTTGTTGATGCTAAAGCCTACAGTGCCAAACTGGCGACATTACTCGTTAACGCGCGCTTTAAACTGCTGCAAGAACAGACCGGAAATGCAACGAGTGCCCTCGACGAGTTGGAAAAAGTTGTTAAGAACTAGCGACCCCTGTGCATTGGTGTTGTGTTGGCAGTCATTGTTTTTGCGGTAATGGCTAGGGAGGCTAATTGTGTGTTGTTGTTTCCCGTGGCGGGTACTGGCGGGTATTTTAGTGGGCAGCCAAGCTTACAAATAGCGGTATTACCGTTGCAGGTTGGGTTGTTGGTGGATGTACGTGAGGATTATAGCAAATTCTTGTGGTGGCGCTATTCGCGGCCCAGTCGCGGCCCAGTACTTTTTTGATATGTAGTAGAGAATATGTGAACTAACGATTAGCTGTTTAGCGACGAGTACCCGTCTCATCACTAAGGGTACCTTGGCCAAAGCATTGATTAAGGGCCTGTTGGCTTAACAGCAGGCCCTTAATCAAAAAACTACAGACTAGTCTTCGGCAACTCTTACTATTTGCTTGCCGAAATTTTTTCCCTTGAGCAAGCCGCGGAACAACTCCGGGGCATTGGCAAGGCCTTCGCCAATGCTCTCACGATACTTAAGCTTGCCGCTCTTAATCCAATCACTCAATTGAGTGGTGGCTTCTAGCCAGCGATCATTCCACTCGGTCACGACAAAAAAGCGGTGCTCGGGAACATTTTCTGCGCCACCAAGAATATCGAAAGGCGTTCTTACCTTGGTGATGTCTTCGGCGTTATAGGCAGAAACATAACCGCAAATAGGGGCGCGAGAACCCGGGTTAAGTAGTTTGGCCGCGGCCTCACTGACATCACCTCCGACATTTTCAAAGTAGATGTCAATACCGTCGGGGCAGGCGGCGATTAGTTTCTCGTTAAAATCAGCGGCCTTGTAATCGATACAGTCGTCAAAACCGAGCTCGTCTTTAACATAGGCACACTTCTCCGGCCCACCGGCAACGCCGACTGCACGTAGGCCGAGAATTTTGGCCATTTGGCCTACTACAGATCCCACCGCACCAGAAGCTGCGGCTACCACTAAAGTTTCTCCCGCCTTGGGTTTGCCTACCTCTAACAGGCCCCAGTAAGCGGTGCGCCCGGGCATACCGATAACACCAACGTGCATGGATAAAGTACCCATGTCTTTGTCAACCGGGCGAATCAAGGGGTTGCTATCATCGGCGATAAAATGTGTTTGCCAGCCGGTATAACAGGTGACGTAGTCGCCTACCGCGTATTTATCGGAATTCGATTGAACGACAACACCCGCCGACTCGCCTCCCATCACTTCGCCGATCTGCGCGGGTGCAGCATAGCTCTTTACATCATTCATGCGGCCGCGCATATAGGGATCTAATGACAAGTCGAGGATTTTAATAATCAGTTGCCCGTCGGCCAACTCAGGTAACTCGACTTCAATAAGGTTGAAGCAGCTGTCATCTGGCTCGCCCTGAGGGCGTTTGGCAAGTGTGATTTGTTGGCTTTTCATAGTTGTGTTTCCTAAGTGTTGTAAAAATAGTGGCAATGGTTCTAGCGCCGTGAAAAGTTGTTCTGGCAGTTAAATTCGCGCTGATGGTAGCACAAACTACGCTGCTGTCATAAGGTTAGCGGTGCGTTGAAAGAGTAGTAGTAGTAAACCGCTGTGGTCTATCTAGCCGCAGTGTGTCAGGGGGTTGTTTTAGCGGCTTTTTGTCTAGCTATTTGATTGTAGCGGCGACTACGAAGGTAGCGGTTTTTACCAATATGACTGGCGATAGCGTGAGTGACTGATGGGTTTACAACATCTAAATCACCACCCAATATCGGGTCGTTAACATAGCTGGGGTTTTCCGCGAACACGGTCAATGTGCTCATATACTGCTCAAAATTCCTTATGGCGCCGGGGGCCATAAAAACGATAATAAGGTTGTTGTTATTGCAGGACGCCGAATTTGTGGAGGGTGTCCGCAGGGGGTTTAAAACACGGGCTGTCGACGTTGTTCACGGACAGCTACAATGTGAATGCCAGCAATGGGTCTGGCGATGAGCCTGTGCCAGTTCTTGGTAAATAGCACCGTGGTAATCGTAAATTTTGTGGTACTGTTTTTGCGTGTCTAGGTAAAAGTCGACCCACATAATTCAACTAGATAAAAGTACGTAGTCACTGCCGTCCATATTCTTTGCACATTAGCACGTTATTATTCTTGCAGTAGTTAGTGGGTGAACTACCGCCTGGATACACAATGGGTGGCACGGCCTCGTGCTGATCCGCGAGAGTATCGGCTTGTATTAAGTCGAAAATACTCGAGATAATAATGTGCAGGCAATATTTATA
>Ga0209395_1001046_pt1 | contig 39794 bp, 37 predicted proteins | sample GOMGulsemesocosm_3_FD_184635 | JGI IMG/M metagenome (GOLD analysis project Ga0209395, IMG submission 184635) | Methane-oxidizing microbial communities from mesocosms in the Gulf of Mexico - GOM9D Gulf of Mexico (SPAdes) (version 2) | ecosystem: Environmental > Aquatic > Marine > Cold seeps...
TAGCTTCTGGAGCAATAATATAAAGTTCGGTATTTCGATTTTCAGAATAATTCAAATCTTCAAACATTTCTCTCAATCCTTTTGTTACAGGAATCAATTTATATTGTTTGCTTTTTTCGGCTTTAATATCTTTTGCTCTATTCACTTTAAAATTCTCAACTCTAATATATCTAGGTAATTCATCTTTCTCAACGATATTAGAAAATTTAAGTGTCATAAACTCTTCTCTCCTCAATCCAGTCTCAAGAGCTAGTTTAAAAGCGTTTTTAAGCCAATACCTATATAAATCTTTAGTTGTACCAGAAGGAAACTTCTTTAATCCATTCTCTGGCTTTATAACTTTTAATAAACTTTCAAATTCATCTTGAAAAATTATTTCATTATTTGTCGCTTGCACTTTACGTATTACACTCTTAAATGGATTCTTAATTCTGTAGTCTTTCTTATCTACTAACCACATTATAAATTGTCTAATTGTAGCTATATATTTATTATATGTAGCATTTGCAAGTTTTCTAATATTCAACAAGTAATCATGATACATTCCTACCATTTTATCATTTAAAGAATCTATCTCTAAAATAGTATGGTCTACTTTATTTCGTTTTAAACTTTTGCAAAAATATCTAAATGCACGTTCAACTTCATCAATATGCCCTTTTGAACGCTCCTTAATTTGATGTAGTTCTGCACCCTCATTATTCAGATAACCAATATAATAAGCCATACAATCAATTAAAAGCGTAGGCATAATTTTTTCCTCCTTTTCAACAACCAATATAGGAGTTGCTTGATATTGATTGACTTCTAATTCATTTTCAAATATTATTTTTTGCCTAATAGCCTCATTTATATCTCTTGTCGCTAAAATTTTCGTTCTCTTTTTTTTACTTCCTGATCCAGGGATTGCTTTTATAACTTTAAATTTATGAAACTGTGGGAACTTACAAGAACTAATTCTTTTCTTAGTCTTTCCACACACTCTAGCAGTAGTCAAACATTTACATTTTGAACAATATGTATGTAAACCTTTCACGTTATCTCGCTTATCAATTGTTAATGATTTTTGATTGTTCATATATTTTTTAGTTTATCTCGGAAAGATATTTGACTTTTTGTTTTTGCTTTATAGTTTGTTCGGACTGTTACTTCTTCTTTTGAAGTTCCTAACAATACTCCTAACTCACCACTCAAATAATTTAAAAACATCTCTTTCCAGTTCTCATGTTTTCTTTTTAAGTGTGTAATGAATGGTTTATAAAAGGATAAAATGAATTCCCATTGATTGACAAACTGTGTATTTCCTTGTTGAAAAACAAATACATCATTTTTTGTACACCAGTTAATTACTGAGCGTAAATCTTTGTAATTCAGTATGTTTTTTAATTTTATGATTTCCATTAACCCCATTGAATAGCCACTACATTTACTAATGTAGTGGCTAGATTCTGAGTTGGAGAATTTTTTAAGATTCGTTACTAACCGATTATTAGTAGGCAAAGATTCTTCATTAGAAAATTCTAAGGCATTAGAATCTTCTTTAACCTCTGAGTTTACTAGAGGTTTATTACTTTTATTGTCGCTATTTTCATTAGCGTTACTCATTGTTAAAAACTTTCTTATCAAAAGCAATTTGAGCCATAGTTTCTCCGTGAATCATTCTATGATTGATTAATTTCTCATTTGCAACCAAAGGACTACCTAAATCAATATCCTTATGTGGATTAATAATTACTGAATCAAAAGACTTTATTTGAGTGTTATACTCATTGTATAACGCAATATCATTGTCCCACGCTTCCGATTGTTTTACAATGTCATTGACTTTAGCAAAGTGATGTACATCATTATTAAAGACTTCTGTAATTGCAATTTCATAAAGTGAGCGCACTGCAATTTCAATAATAGATTTATTTGAAAAATCTTTTTTCTTTGGTTGACCACTATTGGTATTGATAACAATGATTTTATAGTCACAATCCTCTTTGTCTTGATTGATTAGTTTGATGACATCTCCTAAGGGAGAAACGTTTCTAATCCCACCATCCACATTGTTTTTACTGTTTACTGTTCCATTTTCAGTATTAAACTGAATCTCTTTAACAGGATTCCAAACCATTGGAATAGACGTTGACGCCACAACTCCATTAATAAAATCTTGATCTGAATTGAACTGATTATGTAATACACCATGATATGCTCCTGTGTCTAATGAAACAAAACCGCATAAAAAATCTGTTTCTTTAATTTTACTTCTGTCCAAATACTTTTCTAATTTTTTAATAAGTGGTGCATTGTCTGCAATACTTTTATACTTTGGTAAATTTACTTTAATGCTTTCTTCCACTTCTTGAAGAATGGTTTTAAGAATTTCTTTTCTTTTCTGCTTTGAAAAAATCAAACCTACTTTATTAAAAAATCCCAATTTGATTTTTAATTCTGGAATCAATTTTTTGGCTAATTGCTTAACATCAATTTTTAGCTTTATTTTATCAGCTTTACTAGACGTATCTATTAATTCTGAAGTATATACTTCTGAAACACCTTTTCGCCCAATTTGATGTACCCACAAATCATTTAACAATGGTAATTGATTCATTGCCAACAACGAACCATTCAATGCTCCACCACTGACTCCTGCAATAATATCAAATTTCATTGGCGTTGACATACCTGTTATCCTTTTCCAATTTTCATTGATATAATTCACTGCTCCTAATTGAAAAGCACAGTTAAAACCACCACCACTTAACACTAATGCGTATTTTTCTTTTCTCTCTCTCATTTTATTTGTTTTAATTGTTACTAAATATGTTTATTTCACCACCCTGGTTAAATCGTCCAAATTGAATAGCTTTACCTTTTTCTGGTATTTCAATTACAACATCTACATCATGCTGAAATTCATTACCGCCTCTGAAATTTCCTTGTTTCGTGGTTTGAAAAATGTAAACAAATGAGGTGTTTGGAAATTTGAGTTTTAAGAGTTCTAAATCATCTGGTGTAAGATTTAGCTTGTTTACACTATCTAAAAACACAAAGTCGTAATTGGATAAATCTTCTGGTAAATAATCACTCACGTACAAATCAGGATGAGCTACATTTTTATCTTTTAACTTTTGTTGTAATGTATCATCTATCCCCTCTTCTCTTGCTACATATAAAACTGTTCCGTGATTTCGTGCTAAATAACCACTAAAATCAACCGCTAAATAAGATTTCCCCATTTTAGGCTTACCAAATATCATAGTCGTAAAACCACTTGAGGGATCTCCAATTAACTGTTTCCATTTTCCTGAAAACCCTAGCTTTTCAAAATCAAGATTTACAATATCAGTACTACTCATTATTGTATTTCGTGGTATTGTATTTATTCCGTTTAGGTTTTTATCACACGCCACACATCCTAACACAATACCTTGTAATCCGTTTAGTTCTTTTGAAGAAACAACCAACATTCCACCCTCCACATTTTTTTTGACAAAGGATTTAAGTGTCCCCATAATAGATTCTATCTCATCCCAATAACGGTCTTTCTTTGTCAGTTTATTTGTGTTTATAGCTGATGCAATTCTATTAAATAATCGTTTAGCTTTTAAATTGGTAATTGTTTTACCTTGTAAATTGATATAACTTTTAATCAATTTTACAGAATGTAATTCAGCTTGTTTCCCTACTAAAGTCAAATACTTACCTCTTACTGTTTCAGCAATATCAATTTTCAAAATATCTCTCTCATTTTTAAACTGTCCATGTAAGTCAAGTAAATAATCCTGAATTTTATTTATCTCTTTAGCATAAGAAGACGCTTTTCGAATACGTTTTTCAATAATTGCTTTTTGTAAGGAATTAATAAATAATCGTATTTGATTTTGTGTCTTTACTTTGCCATGCATCATTACAAATCGTTTGATTAATTTTAATTCAAGGCTAACCGTTTCTACTTTTTGAGCTTTATCATAAGCTATCTCCCTTGCCGTTTTCTTTTTTAACTTTAGAGAACTAGGCGTATTTTGTTTCACCTTAGGTTTGGTTGTTCTTGCCGTTTTAGGTGTCGTTTTTTTCGCTCGATTAGTAGAAGTTTTCGAACTACCTTTTTTAGTCATAAATTCATTTAACTTATCTAAAAATAAATCAATCGTTTTTTTAATCGATTCACTTGAATGATAAGCACCCCAAGAACTTCCATTTTGTGTTACTTTATCTACAAATTGATGTCCTTTCCAAAGCGTTAATGGTAAGTCAGTTTGTTTTAAATTTGATGTTTCTGTATAATAATTCGATATAGTTATCATAATGCTTATGTTTTAAAAGGATAATAATTCAAGTTCTAGTTCTAAGGCTTCTGCTTCAAACTCTAATAATTGAGTGTCGATTTTAAACTCTTTCTCTTTTGGAGGCGGTAAAATCCTGACACGTTTTCTGGTTTTAGTGACCACTAAACCTACATTATCAATCTGATATTGTAGTAATGGAATAGTTACTCCAAGTTGCTCTTGTAGAATTTCTAGGAATTTTTCTAGTTTATCCACTTCCAAAGTCGCCACCATTTGACTAGATATTTTTTCAAATAGATTATTATTAACCAATTTGAGCAAGTCTCTATTCAAAAAGAACATGGCTCCCTTTTTATTGGAAGCAGGCACAACAATTCTAAAGGTTTCGTTATACTGTTTAAAAAAAGTAAGATTATGACTAGCGTATAAAGCACTACCATTTGTCATTGATCGTACAATTTTCAATGCTTTTGCTATTGGAACAATTACTCTCCCTTTAATTTCATTATCAACAGACCAATACTCTGACATTAAAATTCCTTTTTTAACATCATTTGTATTGGTAGTGTAACTCACTAACTTTCCTTTAAAAGAAGAAAAAGCTTGAAGTATATTTCCTGTCACAATGTATCGCACGGATCTATCTTTTGTATTCTCTTCAATTACAGTTGTCCACTCTTTTAGTGTTCCCTCTAAGTCAATTGAACTCACCCCAATACTTGCCCCTTTTATAGCTTGAATATCCTTAGTATAACTAGCAGGAATCGCCAAATACTTTTGACTTGATGCTATTGCAAATCTTAATTTAATAGCACTAGGCGCATACGGATTTGGTTTTTTAGGATCAATCTGAAAACCTAAAAACACTGCTAACTGGTTTTGTGCTGTTCCATCAAAAGATGGTACTGGGTATTGTAACTTCTTTCCAACTCTAAAATAATAGAATAACCCTTTGATGTATTGTTTTTTGTTTTGAGTTACTTTGTCCTCATCTGCAATTCGTTTTTCTCGTGCTTCCTCCAGTTCTTTTGTGCGTTCACGAATTAATTGATTAGCGTAATCTGGGTTTTCCTTTAACGCTTTTAATACCCTATTCTCACTAGGTACATTATTAATTAATGTTTTATATCTATCATAGATTACATTAATACTTTTTTGTAAATAGGTCGCTACAAATGATTCATACTCATCATACAATTCATCTTTTATGTCTTGTTCTGTCTTCCCATTTAATGATTGTTGAACTAAGTTTTGAACTTCAATGGCTTTAAATGGTTTTTTCAAAACATTAGCATTTACTTTTTCAAGAATACTATCTTCTCCAAAACTTGAATTACCACCCTTTCCAACTTTAATTACTCTTGATGAAATTGTTTCAGTTTGTAAATCCAATTGTTCCACCTCTAAATCATAATCACCAGACTGTTTAAGGTAATCCACTAATGTATCATATCGGTCTTTTATATCTCTATAAAAATCTTCTTGCATTTTGGTTGAAAGTACGGCAACACGCCCAGAAACTTTATGTGCTCCACCTTCTTTTATTTCGTTTCCTTGTCCTAAGTTTAAAGGGTTCCCTAGTAACTCATTCACCTCTTTGTTCTCTTCTAAATATTCAACAACTACCTTGTCTCCATACTTATTTAAAAAATCTGGTACATCTAAAATACTATTACTTTGTTTTTGGTTGGATGATGTATTTGCATCTAAACTTTTCAGTTTTTTTTGCAACATCATCATTAAGCGTTGTTCGGCAGGAATAGCTGAGTTTACATAATCATAAATTGGTTTTAAAACTTGTCCAGTTCGGTTGATTCTACCTCTCTTTTGAACTTCTGTATTAATATCTAATTCAGGTTGCAAAACAATCATTACTCTTTGTTTTATTTCTTTTTCAGAAACTTTGTCTGTTACTATTGCATGTGCAGATGCGCCTGTACTTCCTGATTGATTGATTAGTAAAACGTCTGCTTCATTATTATTAAACTCTCTAAACGCATCATTGGTATTTATCTTTTTTCGTGACTGGATTTCTCCCATTCCTGATTTAAGATTCAACCTCAGTTTAAGTTTTCGCCCTGTTACTTCTCTTACAGAATAACCTGCTTCTTCAATTTTTTGAACAATTACATCTATTGGTGATATGGTTATTCCTGTTGAAATTTCTCTAATATTTTCTGAAATTCGTACATATTCATCTTGTGCTTCCACTGATAATTCAGCCACATCAAAATATTCATAATCTTTTTCTCCATTTGGTAAGGTGACTGTGTATCTTAAAACGCCTTTTAATCCTTTATCTAACACAATTGAAAAGTCCGCTTTTATCACATCTCCAGTACTACCCATCTGTTCAATGAAACTACCCATTGTTGACGCAAATGCTATCAGCGGTTTTTTACCTTGTTTCAATCGTTCAATAGCTTTTTCAGCAACCGCTTCTGCTTTAATTGAAAATAACATTTGATTAATAATGTTAAACACTTTTGAAAAATATGGTTGATTATCAACCCCACCTTGATTTGTTCCCTCTCTTAAATCAACTTGCTTACCATCTGCCGCAGCAATCTCATCTAATTCATCAACTCTAGAGTTAATATGCGTTTCTTGAAATTGGATAATATCTCTAATGATATTCGTAATATTATCTGCAATGGCTTTATGTTCATTGGCTTTATCGAGTAATGTTATGTAGTTAACTTCTATCCCCTCATAGGTACGTTCACGTCTTATCATTTGCCCCTCTGCAACTAATTGACTTGCTAATACTTCTTGTAAAGCCACACCTCCTTTTGTGATCGCATCCACCAATTCCTCTTTACTCATATTAGCTTCTGAAATAGCTGTTTTCATAGCATAAATCGGCATATTATCTGGTCGTTTAGCAAATGTGGCTGAAAGAAATACAGCCCCTTTAGTTCTAGCTAATACGCCTTGCATATAAATACCTGTATTTGATGAACCGCTTGAATTATGACTTTCATCCATTATAATGATTGATCCTTTTGCTATTTCTAATAAAAATTGAGGTTTTAACGGTTTTCTGTCAGGTGAGTTGAATTGAGAATACGTAGCGACTACAAAATCATATTCACTAGGTATTTTTTTGTTTTTTAATACTGCATCTTGTTCCGTTTTACTAATCGCTTCATAAACTACATTACCGTTCTCATCTTTAATTTGTGTTTTACTACTTCTTGCGTTAACAATAAATGGGCGCAAATGAGATGACCCAATAGCTGATAAATCTCTGTATATATCAGAAAATAAATTAGCTTTTTCAGTTAAAAATATTGGCGTTATGCCTTGCTCAACAGCATAACGAATCATTGAAGCGGCTACTCTTCCTTTTCCAATTCCTGTTTGGTCTCCAATAATGACAGCTTGATGAAGCGCTTCAATATTATAAATAGAAACACCAACGGCATCAATCTGTTCTGCTGATAAGGCATTGCACAATTGCGTTTTAAATTTATAGCCTAATCTATGACGTACAAAATTATCCATATCTCCACCAACATCTTGTTTAATTCGGTTGATAGCTGAATGCATTTCAAATTGCATGGCATCTGGAACTTGTGTATCTAAAACAAAACAAGAATCTGATGCAGGTAAATATGGTGCGCCTAATTCTTGTGATAACAATTGACTTTCTAATTCAAGTGCTTCCAGTTCTAATTTGCTAAATGATTTGTTATCGTTGTACATATTAATTCGGTTAAAAAGTTCATCAAATGAATTAACTACTTGTGCTGATAATTCAGTTTTTAAAGGGGCGAATCCATTTGGTTTAGTTCTAACGCCATCAATTAAAATCAATCTCGTGTTGAATGATGTACCTTGACGAGAATACAGCTTACTGCCATTAATTGGAATGACATCCTCAACATTATAATGACTGTATAAATAGTTAAAAAAAATCCTATTCTTCCCTTTTTGAATTCGACCTCTCTCATCCCAATTAGTATGTCCACCAATAATAATTGCGGCTTTACCATTTACTTTCATAGTTGACAATGCAACTAACGCCATGTGGTGATCTAATTCTTTGATTGGAAAACCATCATACATTATAGCTTTACCTAATCTTCCAAATGGCGGATTAGTAATAACAGCATCAAAACGTCTTACAAAACGTGTAAAGTCTTTTGAAGCATCTTGATTTAGTACTTCTTTATAAAATTGTCTTTCCAAATTCTCATTTCGTATTGGATCAATTTCGTTAACAATAACTTGATTTGGTTTGGTAGTAATAGTTAACAACCCATTACCTGCAGATGGTTCAAAAACGGTTTTCATATGTGAATCAATTTCACAATACAACCCCATTACATATCCAATTGGTGCAGGTGTTGAATATTGTTGTAGCAATATACTTTGACTTGTTCTAAATGATAAATTGGTTTGATTTTTATAGAGTTCAACTATTCTGTTGAATTTGTTAAAATCAGTCCCAGAACCTAATGAAATTTCGCGGGCACAAATTACTATCGCTAATTCTGTTAATTCCTTGATTAACGTTCTATCATAAATACCTAAACTATTCGCTAACTTCTCTGTTTTAGGTCTATTTAGTTTATCTCCATTTCTTAAATGGTTTACCATTGTTTGGTAATATGATTTTTCCTTAGAGTTACTGATATGTTTTCTATTGTAAGTCATTATTTGTCTTGACAATCATCCACCATATTAGTTAAAACCGTGATTTGAGTTTTTAATTCTTTATTCTCTCTTGATAAATCGGAGATTTGAATTTCTATATTATCAGGTTTAGAATACACTTGTTTCAATACACCTAAATAGAAACTTACACTTCCAACAAATCCTATTATGGAAAGGATAAAAGTCATTTTACTATATGTTATTTTTTGCTTAGTCATTGTCATTTGAAATAAAATAGTACCCTCCTAAAAGGAGACCGATTAATACTGAACTGATTGTTATTTTTTTGAGTTTGGATCTGAATTCCATTCGTTTATCAACAAGCGTATAAGTAAATTTGTTCCCATATAATTTCTTATGCACTTCACACATTTTCATAAAGAAGTTGAAATCATTAGCATTCTTGAATACTTGGCAACCTGCTGAATATCTATCAATTGAATAGGTTTCTCCATTCTTTCTAGCTCTATGAATATTTATACCAAACATTCCTGTTTCTTCTCTTCCATTATAAAAATCCAAAACTGCATCTCGATCATAATCTCTTACTACCGTTACCTTAGCATTTCGTTGACAAAGCGCATAATACTTGCCCCTATGTTTGTCAATACGGTAAGTATCTCTATATTGTCCTGTTTTTAATATTGCCGTTCCTTGAGCGTTCATTGGATTTTTCAACCAATAAGTACCAGGATCAGTTGTGATTTTAAAAACTAAATAAGCCCAATTCGGTATCTTAGTTTTTGACACATTTGTAAAAACGTGTAGTTCATCATCAAATGAATTTGGCTTCTCAGTGTTTGCTCTGAATCCCCAAATGTTTAATCTATAGGGTTCATCATATATGATATACCCCTTGTCTTTTGCGAGTTGTTTTATCTTATTTATCATTGTGCGTAGCTTATTGCTGTTGTTTTTACATATAATCTTCTTCTGTCCAATGTTTCAAATTCTGTTACTCCATTGTTAGCATCTAAATATTCTCCAAGAATTGTTGCCGTAGGTACATTTATTTTTCTTCCGTCATCATCCCAAATATGGGTTGGTTCAATTGTAATTAATTGATCAATTGAAATTCCATAAGTTCCAGATAATGCCCATTGTGAACCATCATACTTTAAACCTATTCGGTATAATTCTGCATTGATTTCCTTTTTCTTTGAAGAACTATTGAATCGACTTAAAAGAGCTGTTACCAGTGTTTTTCTAACCAAGTCAACCCTTGTCTTCTTGAATACTGTATTTACTGCTGTATAGCCTGCTACATCTTTAATATTTTTCAATGCTTGCAAAGCACTTGACAGACTGTTTTTAATAATTGCAGCATGCAAAGCCTTTGAAATACTAAATGAAGAACTAGTACTGGTTGAATAACTATTACCTCCTGATCCAATAACCAATTTAGAAAACAATTCACTCGTAATTTTAGCTGGTAAACCTTTTGATAGAAGTGCATTTACCGTTTCTGATCCAAAACTTCCGTCCGCACCATATCTAGGTAATATACTTGCGCCATACTTTTTGATAAGCGCATTCTGTAAGTTGGTAACTAACGTCCCTCTACTTCCCTTTTTTAGTGGAAATCCACTACTTGTAGATCCTCCACTAGTTGTACTTGGTTTAGGTAGCTGTGCAGTTTCAGTTGTAAAAGAGTCCGCAATTAAATGACTTGCATTTTGTTTTTTCTTTTTTTGCTGTTGCATATATAAAAATGCGCCTGCTCCTACAGTTACCACTCCTAAACCAACTAAAAGATATTTTGTTTTCTTTTCCATTATCCGTTGTATTATAAAACCTATTGATTTGGTTTCTGATTAATAATTTCTCGCCAATCCAATGACCAATCTAAATCCCCATCTAAATCTTCTTCAAGTGATGTTGCATATAAAGATTGATAAGCTTGTTTTGTATCATTAAAGCCTTTTTGAGATGCCATTTCACTAAATACAGACAGAATTGCATCTTCATCTGTTCCTGGGAAAAGACCTACATAATAAATGTTCATTGCATTATATAATCTTGCTGCCCACCCATGAGGATTATATGAAACTCCTTCCTTTGCATCTCTTGCTCTTTCAGGTTTAGATTGAAGTATTGCCAACATCTCATTAAATTCTGTTGCCTTTAGTTCGTCTGTTAAGTCTTCAATCAAGTTTCTACCTTTATATAGTTTTCTATATGATGTTTGAACTTTTTGAAAATCTTCTTGAGATGGTACTTGTCTTAAAACTTGTCTTACCCCATTCTCATCTGTCCCCCACCAACCATCATTGTCAAATGCCATTTTTAATTGCTTTGCCCATGTTGCATGTTGTTTATTTCCAAAACTGCTGTTCTCTTCATTATTGGCTACAATGTTTTTGATTTTATTGCTAGCAAATTGAATAGCTATAATAGAAAGAACTGAAACTCCTAAAACAATTGAAAACGAAACAATGACTTGACGCTGTTTAGCTGTCAAGCTATTCCACCACGATTGTTTTTCCTTATCCAACACTATATTGGTAACTGGCTGATTTTGTGGAATCGTTTGTATGTTCGTTTTATTTTTCATTATTCTAGTTGTCTTTAATTAGATACCTAAATAGTTTTTTGCAAATTCAATTTTTGAAGGATCTTCCTTGACTACTTTGGCAAATCCTTTTAATGTTTTGGCAGACAGTTTAGCTGCCAGTATTGCCAAGGCATTAATTTTATCGGTAGCTTCTTTTTTACTTCCTTGAATACTAATTGTGAACTTATGCTTTTCCATTATTTTTGATTTTTTGATTAACAATTTCTGAGAATTCATTTTTTAAATCTGGATATTTTGTGAATATTTGCCATGTCTTAATGGCTTTAATAACTTTATCCTCTCCATAATCCTCTAATAGTTGATTGTAGAATTTATCGGCTTTTGTTTCCTCATACTCCTCTTCAATCTCTACCTCTACTTCTGTATTATTTTCTGAAATACCTTGAAGCGCAGGAGATGTACCCGATTTGAAGTTTTGAACTAAACTCATTCCATCTTTAAGTAACGCTTTGATGTCTTGTTTTTTCTTTAGCTCTTCAATTTCAACTTCTAAAGCTTTCATTTTTAGCAGTTTTTTATCCTTATTTTTGAGTTCTTTCTTAAGGTTTTCTAATTCATTTTCTGCCTTTTGTTTTGCTAACGCCTTTTTAATTTGCTCTTCCACATCTTCTTGTCTTAAACCGCCTAATGAAGTTTGTGCAGTTTGAAAAACATGTCTATTTGAGCTCGGAGAAGTCCCGAAATACATTCTAACTTCAATGTTTTGTGTATTGCTTAACAAATACTTTTTGTAGTTATCAAAATTATCTGCATTCTGATTTTTAGCTACTACTGTTTCACCATCCACCAATATGGAATAAAACTTTTGTGAGCCTTGCTTCTGAAAATCAGACACAATACTTTTTAAGCGTTCAATTCGTTCTGGATTATACACTTCATGATATACTTTACCAGAACTTTTCTTTTTTCTTCTTTGTCCTTGATATTCTCTATTTTGATGTGTGCTTTCCATTAGTTTTAGTTTTTAGTTTAGGTATGACTTGTAATAATTTGGCATGTAAATACCCTTCTTTCATTTGATTAATAAGCGTTGTTACTCCTCTGTGTATGTATTGCATTTCATTTATCCGACTATCTAATTCGTTATAAATTCCTGCTTTCGAATACACTTTTAAATATTTAAAAGGTTTGATGATTATCAATAATTCATTTTGTGATTTCAACTCAATCTTTGAAGAGGGTGGTATTTGAAAATGTCTGAATCGAATCAAATAGTTTTCGCCAACACCCAATTCTTTCATGGTTTGTTTTGCTAGTTCCAATGCCATTCCTTCAGTCATAATTCAATTTTTTAGTTATAAGTTTCTATGGTAAAATAAATTCGCACTTGGTATTCGTCTTGGACTCTTCTTGGGTATCTATCTACATAGAATCCTTCTAATAAATTAGTGTCCAATTCTGCTGTAATATCAAAGTTTTGCTCTTTCATACCTTGTGTCCAAAAACTTCCGCGACCAAAGTCATCTACTGGTTTATGATTTAAAAATGTATGATTAAAGACTTGTTTGTTTTGCTTTATACTGTCGCAATAGAACACATCTCTTAACTCTGATAATCTCAACCAAACCCAACCTACTTCTAGTGGGAATAGAGAATTTTCTTTATCTAGTTTTCTATACCCTGCATCAGCTGTTATCTTTAAATCAATTATCCGTTTTGCATTTTGAGGTAGTCTAATTTGAAACTGAATCTTTTGCCCTCTTTGAGTGACCTTTACGATATGTACCATTTGTTTTAACATTCCAAATCAGTTTTTTCAACTATTGAATACGTATAAAAAGTAACACGATAAGGCGTAAATCTAGCATTTGAGTGATCCTGGTCTTTAAACCATATTTCAAGTCTACCGTTCCCAGACTCTATATCTCCGATTTTAATCATTCGGTTATTTGGAGACACATTAATACCTGACATCAACAAACGACTTTCAAAATTTTCTGGAAACAACTCTTTGTCATTCAATTGAATTTTTTGTGTCCCCCTATAAAATAATAGGTCATCTCTATCAGAAGTAATTCCTATTCCAATCACAAAATTTGCATTTTTGTCTAATTCAAATTCTGCTTTGAATACTTGATTTGGTTCGATTACTTTTAAATCGAATCGTTCTTTTATGATATTGTGCTTATAGCTCATTGTATTAGATATTTCTGTGTGAATATTTGATTAAAATTGGGGAGTTGGTGAAATCATGAAAAACCATTTCAAACCACAATTCCGCTATTTTTTTGACTCCCCAATTATTTATTTTATGGATTAAGGCGTTGTTCCTGTTCCATCCAATCCAACGTAAATGAATTGTTCCTTTGGAATGTTAAATAGAGTTCCTAGTTCTAATGTGAATTCGATTAACTCTTCATCTCTAATTAGTCTAGGATTATCTAACTTGTAATACCCTAATGGAACTGTCATATCATTGTCCGTAATAAATCGTCTCATGGACTGATTCTCTGGAATGATTTGTTTTCTATTAGCTTTTAAACTGAACTCTCCATTTGCTATTGCAGGTAAAACGTTGATACTTTTAAAGTCAATTGATTTATTTGCTTCATCATTTTTCAAATCTGCACTCTTCCCTGTCAAAAGATAGATTCCACTAACCAAGAAAACCATATTTTTAGATAGTTTGGCATTTGAAATATTTCTTACACCAACTTCTTTGTCATCTTGTGGTTCAAACATTTTGATTGTTTTTGAAGTAATCAATTTGGTTGAATAAATAGTGTAATCAGTTAACCTTACACCACCTTTTAATAATTCTCTTTTTACGTGCTTTGGCACTTGCTTAAAGAATTTTTCCATTTCTGCTCTGGATCTTCTCGAACCATGAACCTGTCCTGCAACCTTTCTAATAAACATTGCTTTTTTAACTGGCGACATACCACGTGTGGCTCTCTCCAATTCTCCAATTCCGAACAACTCTCCTACATTGTTGTATTCGCTATCCATTAAATCATCTGTCATAACTTTTGTTTTTATTTGCCTTTTTTAGGCTGTTGATTAATATTAATTTTCACTCTCTCTTTAAATATTTGTCAAATCGGGTTCTTCATTTATCATTGAAAATGAAAAATCTTCTAATTCCAATGTTTCATCATTTTCCAATCCTTCTAAATCTTCTTGATCTAATTCAAATTGAATCGCTTGTTGTTTAAGATCATCTTCAAACATATCTAATGATGAAAGGTCTATCTCTCCAATGCCTTCAATTGAAATATCTGTTATTTCTTTTTCCTTTGGCTTAAATACTTTATCCAGATAAAACGCTGTGAAAATTTCATCTTTAAATAGATTTAACCTTGTTTTAGCTTTATTTGATTCTCCTGCTAAACCATTGATTTGATTTGAATCGGCTATTTGTTTATTTGTAATAGCTTTACCAATTCCATAAGCTATGGTAGCCGAACCTGCTATTCTTAATATTCCAGTATCTTCATCTAAATAATGGCTACCTGCAATCAATAATATGCCAATTGGAATTGCCGCTTGTCCTGCTCCTGCTCCTATTCCTGCTCCTACAGTTGACCCTAGTAGTAAATCCACTAATGTTTTTAAACCGGTATTCACAATATTACCTTTTGTGTTTTTGGCTTTGTATTGTGCTAGAATTCCTTTTTTTGAGGAACTTCCTTTTTTCTTATTTTTCATAATTCTTTTATTAAAAATTTTACAATAACTTTACTTTTCTCACTGTTCGTCTACGAACTGGTGTTTTACGTTTTCGCCTTGTTTTAATAGGTGTTTTACGTTTTTTAGCGATTACTTTTTTAGGCTTAACAATTCGTTTCTTACGTTTAGTTTTAGGTGTTCCCGATAATCCTTTTTTCTTTCCTTTAATAGCTTTAACCGCTAAGATGGTTCCACCAACTGCCACTGTTGCAATTCCCGCTGTGAGTAGTGGGTTAGCTTTTACCCATTCAACTACACCTTTTTTTTCTTTAGGATCTGATTCTCCTCCGTCTTCTACTGAAGCTTGTCTCGGCATTGAGCCATCATAATTTGTTGTTGGGAAATCATTAAACTGTTCTTCAACTCTATTTGAATTTTGAGGCGTCAAAGCAGTACTACTTCTTATCTGATCAGGTAATTTTATGCCTGAGTTTTTCACACGACTTACCAAGTTTTTAAAACTAAATTTTCTTGTTTTTTCTTCTTGATTATCTGTATTATCTTGAACTGTTTCTTGTTCTGCTTGCGGTGTTCCTTTTTTGAATAGGCTTCCTAGTTTTCTTATTAGTGCGGCTATTGTCCCAATAACTCCTGCGGCAGCCGTAACAGCTGCGGCTGTTGAAGCAGTCGCCACTACACCTAGACCATTCACGCCACCATCTACCATTTCATCATTATAAATGTCATCTCCAAGAATCGTTTTCAAATCGTCCTCATCAAAAACAGGTGTAATTACCTCTCCTAATCCGTTTAAAACTACTTTTCTGTCTCGGTTACCTTTTCCTGTAAGAATGGCTTTTTTTAAGTTTGCCGTTTTACCGCCTGCGCCAAAAAATATTTTTTCTAATTTCCCTCTGATACGTTTCAGTTGTTGAAACTTTCGCATATCTATATGATTCTTTTTTGCTTCAGCATCCGTCCAATACCCAAATCTTAACTTACTTGATGCTTTCATTAAATTAAGCTTCATACTTGCTAGCATTCCTAACCTTAACAATGCGGCAGCTGGGTTAAATCTATTAACCACATGAAGTCCTTGTTTTAAACGTGCTTTAAAACGTTCTTTTCTTGGTAGTTTTTTGATTTCTGCTCTACGTTTTTTTCTGGCTGCTCTCCTAGCTGCACGTCTAGCTCGTCTTTCTGCTCTACCTTCCAATCCTAATAAATCTTCATCCATTACTAAGCTTTGAGCGTCCATTGGATAATCATTGTCAATCATTTCATCTAACTCATCAAATTCGTCAAAATCATCATTCTCATCTTCAAATCCATTTAAATATTCCAATTCCATACTGATGTCTTTTTTTGCTGAATACTGTACTTCCCGATCAAATTCGTGAACTACTGCATCCAAGATTAATATTCCGTGATTGGTGTGCGCTATGATGTACACATGTTCAAATTCTGACGACTCATATTTTGTCAATCTGAATGAAAATGGTATATCAAGATTGGTTAGTATTGAGCCTATAAATACACTCATACAATCACAATCCACACCTTGTGTTCTATCCTGCCAACTTCTAGCAGGACGTCTTACTTGCTCTTTTCCCATTTCGTCTTTGGTATATTGCAAGTGATTAAAACAGAAATTCCAAATGTTAGAACAGGTCTGTTTTTGTGTTGTAGCTTCTAACTCTTCTGATATTGCTTGTGTATCTTCTAGGGTTGTTGAAACTACTTTTTTCATTAAATGAATTGTATCATCTAAATTGGCTACTTCTTTTATTAGCTTGAATTCGCCTTTTACTTCTGGAAAAAAACTATTGAATTGATTTCCGTTTTTAATATGTCTTTTTCCTGTTTTCATATTTAATTCTATTTATATCTAAAGTTCAATTGTTGTTGTTTCTTCCAATGGATAGTCTCCTGCTAATGTGTAAACTTGAGATAGTGTTTCAATTTCAATTTTAATAGTCTCATTAGAATTCTGTAACCTAGTCATCAATTGAGGACTGACACTTAATACACTGAGCCAAGGAATTAAAATTGTTGTACTTATATTTCCTGTTTCTTTGAATGCTTTAATTTCAATTCTACCGTTAGCATCTTTAACAGACTCAGGAATATCAACCTCTTTCATTGTACTACTGGCTAACAATTTTCCATTAAATAGTAATTTGATTAAAGGTGCTCTAATTTTTAAATTTGCTCGGGATGGGTTCTTAATATTATAACTCACTAAAACACTTACCCCTTGAGCACTTATGTTATCTTTCTTTGCGGTTACACTAGTTACTATTTTATCTTTAGCTCTATTGAGAGATAATAAATATCTACCTCCAAAAAAAGTTCCTATGCCTATTGCTATGTATTTTATTGCGTTCATATTTAGTTTTCTAGTTATGCAGTTTTTTTAACTTTTTTTTTAGTGTACTTACCTGCTCATTCAGTTTCATTGTAATGAGTGTTATTTTATGATTTAGTTTTTCAACCTTCTTTGATACATTCTTAAATTCCGAATGAAAATCTTTAATGAAGTACAAACTGATCGCTACTAAAATTGAATTGATAATGAGTAATGCTTCCATAATATATCTTGTTTTTGTTTCTACAAAGTTGAGGAGGTTTTATCGATTTCATTTTACAAACAGCCAATGTTAACAGCTATTTGAAACCTTTTAATATTTTTTTAAACAGTCAACTATAATGAGCCATTTCATCCATTTTTAGTTTAGAAATATTTGATTAAAATCAGTTGCTATGACTTTAGTATTAGGTCTTTCTATACTATCATTCATTTGATGAAGTACACTTGCTAAATACTTGTCAAATGATTTTTCTACTTTAATTAGAACAGATTCAAAAATTAACCGCACTAGAAATTCATCTACTTTAAATTTCTCTGCTATTTCATTAAATGAGCGCTCTTTTACAATTCTTAGATTTAGAATCTTTCTTTGAGTATCACTAAAATTCGCCCATAATATTGGGTCTGATTCTAACCATAACTCAATGAATACATTGATGTCTTTTTTATTTAATCGCATAACATATATTTTTAGCGATATGGATTTAAGTAACTCACAACTTCATTCCAGTTTAACTCAAAATATTCACAGTATTCCTTCACTGTTAATCGTTTTGATTTTTTCTTACCGAGTGCGTCTCGAACTGATTTATGTTCCTTTTGTGAAGCATTCAAGGTCAGTCCAGTCAAAGATTGAATTTCCTTTGGTGTGATTAATATGCCTCCTTTTAACTTCTCCATATCTGTTTGTTTGATACAAATATCTGAACATGAGAATAAGGAGACGACACCCTAGTAAGGGGGGTATGGGGGTGACCTACCCACTTTTTGATGAAAAACTTCAAAAAATCATACTTTCTGGACAAAAAATGTTAAAAATGAACCCTTTACATGTGAAATGTGTATACTTTTTGGAATTTTGACGTTATAATTACATCTCATTATTTAATTCTATGTCCAACCTATTACATTATTCACCTTCTGAACTTGTTGAGCTATACCCTCAAGTCTCTAAGATTGGGTGGACTGCTGTGAAAATTGGTATGATGTATCGTTGTGGTTTATTTGTTGGCTACACAAGTGGTAAAGAGAAAAAATCTATGATTTTAGAAGAAAGTTTTGTGGATTTAATGAAATATACCACTTACGTTAATAAAAAAAGAAACTTTTTTGATGAAGATGACTTCCCTAACTTTTAACTATCTCAATATCAAACGTAACTATATGATTAAAACCAACTTTTTAAATAGAAAAGACATCAAAACAAAAGATATTTACCTACATTTACACTATACTTTAGAATCAACAGAAATGAAACTAATCACTATCAATAGTGTTTTTATAAATTATCCTTTCATAACAACTGAAATGGGTTGGACTACTTCTGATATTGAATTATTTTATGAGAGTCATTTAATTCTAGGTGAACAAAAAGAAAACACACTTTACATTGATACCATTACATTTGAAATGTTAATTGAGTATCATAGAAATTTGAATAAAAAAGAAAACTAATTTTTTTCTAATTACATATTTTAAACTCGTCTAAAAGCGAGTTTTTTTATGTCTTGTTTTTTAGCACAACCTCACTAAACTTTACAACACCTCACGTAAGTTTACGTAACCTCATGTGGTTTTAGCTAAACCATAATCATTGATTTAAATTAAAATCAAATATTCAGTTGGATTAATATACCACAATTTAACTCATGATATAAGTCATCCCACACTTTAGAGGGTACAATAAATCATTTATTTTCACAACTTTTGTAACATGAAAAGAAACCTCCCTGATATTGTCTTTTTTGACTTTGTCTCTTCTAGACTAAAGAAATTTCGAATTGAAAAAGGTTATACCAACTATGAGCATCTAGCTTACGATATTGGAATTTCACGATCTCAATATGGTAGGTATGAAAAAGGTGCGAACATGAAATTAACTACGCTCTTAAAAATATTAAATTTTTTAGATGTTTCTGTTGAAGATTTTTTTAAAGGCGTTGACAAACACGTTTTATAAATTTCTGGCGCTGAAAAAAATTAATTTAACTGATGAGTGAACTCATGAGTAATCTACTCGATTAAAAAAACATTAAATGAATATGGCCCATCCATTAGCAAAAGAACTTCAAAAACTTAGCGAATCATCAAAACATGCTGTTGCAGATGGGAATGCTAATGAACTTGATAGTTTTAGAGAATATTTACATATTGAAAGAGATGTAGAAAAAGAATTAAAAGACAAAATAGAGATTTGCACGCAAGAATCAAACGCACAACTTTTATTGGTTTGTGGAAATGTTGGTGATGGTAAATCTCACATTTTATCATATTTAAAAAAGGAGTTAAAAGGTAAATTGGACCTTTTTAAGATACATAATGATGCCACCGAATCTTTTAACCCTAATGAAACTTCAAATAAAACTTTAAATTTCGTTTTAAATGGATTCAGGGATGAGAACATTGATGATTATAATGAAAAGATAATACTTGCGATAAACTTAGGGACTTTAAGTAATTTTTTAGAAGAAAATGGAAATGAGTATAGCAAATTAAAAAAATACGTAGCTAATAATAAGATATTAGACACTGATATAATAGAAGCCAATCAAAAATCAAATAATTCATTTTTTCACCATGTAAACTTCACAGATTACCATATGTATTCTTTGACAGCTGATGGCCCTAAATCTAAAATTATTACAACCTTATTAGAACGTTTAGTTGCTGATACGACAAAAAATTTAATTTACAAAGCATACAAATCGGTAAAAAAAGAGGATTGGATTACGGATTGCCCAATTATATACAATTATGAATTCTTGATGAAAATAGAGAATCGTGAAGCAATAATGAATTTAATTGTTCAGTCAATTATAAAAAATAAGGAGATTGTATCGGTGCGTTCATTATTAAACTTTTTTTATGATTTAATAGTGCCAATTGGATTAAAATGGGATGATATAAACATTTATAAAAATCAAATTAATAAAAGCTCTGAAGCTGATTTTTTATCTAACCTAACACCAAATTATTTATTTGAACATCCAGAACTTTCGAAACTATTTTTAGGCTTAGAAAAACTGGATCCTTGTAAATATAGATATCAAGGTTTAGATGCTAGTTTAATAAAGTTAATTAATGCTGAAAAGCCGAGTTCAGTATTCAATGAATTCATTGGGGAAATGGCAATTAATGGTCTTGATGAAAAAATTGATATAGGAACAGGTAAAGACCAAACAAAACTAAAGCCAAAGGTGTTAACTAAACTTTTTATGAGGTTGAATTTTTTTGGTAACAGAAAAGATATTGCACATTTAAGCGATCCATATTTTAATGAATTTATAAGTGACTTGTATTTTTATAACACTTATAAAATGTCAAAAATTAAAAATATTTATAATTTAATTGAAGAAGCTTCAAGGAAATGGTATGGAGACCCAAAAAAGAGAGGGAAAGTTATTTTAAATCTCGGAAAAAACCAATCGAAATATCGTGTTTTTAAAGATTATAAAGTACGTCCTGAACCTGAAAAACAAAATGAAAAGAGTGATGCTCTACTTACCAAATTTGTTCAACATTTCAGTCTTCACTTTCAGATAGAAAATATAGAAGACCCAGTTAAAATTGATGTAGATTTTGGACTGTATGATATCTTAAAAAAAATATTAAAAGGTTATAGACCAAACAAAAAAGATAATAATAATCACATATCATTTATCAATTTCATAAACAAATTAATTAATCAGAATAATAATACAGCAGCATTAGAAATTGATGAAGTTAATATTGGAAAGGTCGTTGACTTTGAATTAATCATAGATAATTTTGGTGAATATAAATTCCGTTCAATATGATTAAAATAGAACTATTAAAAGAGGGTGAAAAGGGCCTTGAAGATGTATATTTGACTAACGGTAAATTTAATCGACATCAGGTAGGAAATAAGATTAAATTAATGCCCTTTGTAACAAATTACACGGATTCATGTAACTCTGATTTTAAATCTTTCCAAGGCATTGTTGGTGAGTGTTTCAGGATTTCTGAAAATAAATATTTTGATAAAAGTTTTAATAAGGATAAAGAAACATCCTTTAAGAAAAAACTTAGAAACTACATTTTAGAAAATGCACTTGCAAAGGTTGAGTCTGATAATAAAGAGGAACTTAAAGATATAATTTTTGAGTTGTTTTTTGAGGATGATTTTGGTCTTATTAAATTTAATAACAAGGTATTGCCTTTTATGAATTTTACTTTTGAGCATCCTCAATTAAATGAAACTGCACGTTTTATTAATGATATATTTTTTAATGAGAATATTATTAATAATCTAACAAATAGAACTAATGACAATCTATTTTACAAGTTAATTGTAGAGTCTTTGCCTGAACTTCAAACGAAAAAAACTAGTAAGACAAAAATTAAATATCAAAACCTTTTTCAAGATATTCAGGAACAATTTTTTGAAGACTTCAACTTCTTAACTTCTAATGAAGAAACTTTTTTAAAACACATAGAGGATTTATTCAAATACTATTATTTTTTTTACTTTACTCAACTTACACAAAGATTAAACTCTTTTGGTGACACAAATAAAGTTACACCAATTTATTTTTCAATGGATTGGGAGACACTTTCACAATCAAGAAAATCATACCAATATGGGTGGAAAAAACTTTCTTATAATTTAGATGGCCTCTTTGCTCATGCAAATACGCTTGAATTACTTAACTATATAACGATAGATAACGAAAATATTGGGGACTATCTTATGACTAAAGAAAAGTATAGTCAATTATCTGCTACTGAAAAAAGTGAGCTAATAAATAAAATAAGAGAACTCTCTACTTTTTACACTGACCATATTACAGTTCTTGATTCATATGCTAGTTGGGAGGAATGTGAGAATGAAATTAAAAAATACTTAGAGCGAAATAAAGAGACAATCAATGATGAGTTAAGTATTGAGTTAACCTCATTTTACAGGAGAGTAAAATATCAATTTGAGAATTCACCTAGAAAAGGTGCTTCAGATAAATATGGTAAATGGCTTTTTACATTTTGTAAATCAAACTACACAAAAACGCGGGGTAGATTAGGGTCTACAACAGTATTAAATCAAGAGCTATTACTATTTTTAACAAAACTATGTGTAGGTAATGAAGATAAAATTAGATTAAATCAACTTTGGGAAAGACTAGAAAAAAGAGGGTTAATATTTGATGAAGTTACAAAAACTGAAATCATAAATCTATTTGAAAGAATTAATTTATTAGAGAAAAAAAGTGATAGTGGGGATGCGCAATATGTCAAAACAATTATATAAGTATATTTCAACTATTATAGTTGATTATATCAGTAAACAAACAATAGCTTCTGGAGAAAGATTTAATCTTTACTTAGAAAATGATGAACATGTAAAAGGTTTGTATCATGAACTAAAAAAAACAGATCTAACTAATAGTGACTTTAGTTATACTCATAAGGATGGTAATAGCGAATACAAAACGTACTCTTTATTAACGGGTGATGTAAAATTAATTATTGCTTCTAGTGAAAACGCTTCAGAGGATTACTTCACAATGCTTAGGAATCAAGTGTCAGATCAAAAAGGTGTTTTTAAAAATACAGCCATTTTGATTTTATTTAGTGGGAAACTGGATAGTTTATTAGGTGGAAGTGGTAGTTTGACTAAAGAAGGTATGCCTTTACATTATAAAACCTTTAAGCAAACATTAATTAGTGACATTAATAAGTCAAGTGAATTTAAAGAATTTGAAAAAATAACTTTAAGAGAAGTACTAGAGCAAAAAACTAAAAGTGTAGTTGAAGATAATAACTCAATTTTCGACTATGAACAAATCATAACCACTTTAGTAAACAAAAAGATTAAGTCTGAAGATTTTAAGAATTTAGGATTATTTAAAAATGAAGAATTATCCTCTATTACGGAACCTAAAAATATTAAAGCCGCTTTAAAAGGAAATTTTGAATTGTTTGATAGATTAGAGAATATACACCTTCATGGTAATCCAGAGACAGAATTAGAAAAATTAGTTTCTGAAACAGGTAAACAAAATTTATCTAAGAAAGATTGGAATGCTTATGACTATTCAGAAATAGTAAAATGGAAGAAAGATAAAGAAAAAAGAGTTGCTCCTATTTTTCAAGAAGTAAAAGGGCAAGATGCCTCTAAAACTCCTTGGTGTAAACCTGATAGGGACACAGCGACAGGAAAAAGGAGTAATAGTATTATCATATTTAACCCAAGTAACGACTACCCTATTCAACTTGAATTGAAATTTGATCAGCCGACAAAAAAAGAAGGTATTGTTATTAAAAAGGGTGAAGAGAATTTAGAAATTTTAAGTAGTGGAAATAGTTTGAAAGTTGAAATAACATCTTTGGATGCTACCGACCCGTTCAGCTACATTACTTACAAAGATCCTTTAACTAAAAAGATATATAAATTTAAACTTTTACTGCTACCAGTAAAAGAAACGTTCCTGAAAAGTTTTGAAACCAATTTTTTCATAAGTAATAAGGTAAAGGATCAAAAACTACTACTAAACGACTCGAGTGAATTAATATTTAATCCTGGTATAGGCTCCACTATAGAAGATACGTTTAGCTTAAATAAAAATTACGAAATTGATCAAGATAGTGAATATAAAATCCATGTAGATTATACTTTAATCACAGATGATTTATCTCCGTTTAAAATTACGATCAATAATGTAATTTTACCAATAGCTATTAAAGTCGAGTCGGAGCCACCAAAACCTATTGTAGGGTTAGATGTATGGAAGAATAAAAGACAATTTGAGACTAATTTTAATTATACTCATGAAGAGGATATTCTTAAATTAAAATTTAAAAACAACGAACTTACGGTTAGAAGTGAATTTAGAAAAAACCTATTGTTAGAAGAACAAATTATTGCATCTGATTCATTTTTTTGGATAGAAAAATCTGATAATGAATTAGAAGGAAGTGATCTCGAAATAAGTAGCTCACTAAAGAAATCGTTTAGTGAGCTAAGACAATTTTACAGCAACAATGAGACTCTACCTAGTCTGGTTTATTTGAAAGGCGAAATTAAAAAAACAGCTGAAAACTATGTAAAAACATATTTAACTGAACTTGAATCAATAAAAGAAAATAAGCCCGTTACGAAACAGGAAAAAGATTTAGTTTGGCTAGGAGTTGTTAAAGAACAGTTTAATGAAGGTTTAATTAAATACTCACCCCTGCACCCTATTAATGTGGCTTACCAATTGTTTCTAAATAAACAGTTAGGTGATGAAGATGTGTATGATGCTATTTTAAAAAGATTGAATCCAGTTAATTTGGTTCCTTTAATTGAAAATAATGAAAAGGTATACACGCCTGTGGATTCTGAAGATTCACCTGAATGGACTTATTATACAGAATATTTACAATCAGAACAGTCGATTTCAAAAAGCTTTATTACTAAGTTAATAACGAATAAGTTAGACGGGTTTACTCACAATTTTGACTTTTTATTTTCACAATCAAATTATTCCCCAATTATAATTAACGTTATAAACTTAGGAGACTGTAGTGAAGTTGTACAAGGTATATTTGAGTATTATCGTGTTTATTTAAACAAAAACACAACTAAGCGACCATCAAACCTACTACCTATTGACATAAATATTTATGGGTCTGAAAATCTTGTTTCAAAATTTGAAGAGATCACCTATTACGACAAAGTTGAAGACGCTGAAAATAAGCTCAACATAAAACTGAAAACAAATAGTTTTGAAAAAGAAGATTTGTTAAATGCTTTTTTAGAAAAAATAAATTTTTATAGAAAGCCGTTTCCTAAAGAATTGGAAGAATATGAATATGCACATATTACCTTCTATCAATTTGATAGAAAACAAATAAAACGTAATACCAATAAAGTTGATAATGTCAAATCTGGACTATCAATGAATGGTTTAATGTCAGATGTTTCTTCAACTCCTATTAATGACACTTATAGGACAGGTTTTGGAACTGTAAATATGCCAAAAGATAAAACAGTTTTATCTGAGCTTGTTTGTTATTATAATGCTTTGGTTAACGTAGGGTCTAGTGGGGAGAATTTTGAATTAAATAAAGCTATTTGCTCTACTATAGATTTAAATATAAAATCTCAACTTGACAAATTATATACCAATTCACAGTGGGTAACTTATATTGACCCAAAAGTTGATCTTGATTTTTTTAAGGAAAAGGAAGATTTAGTTATTATACATTATAGTGATCAGTATAATAATTCGAGTGGTTATGATGCTATTACTGTTTCAAATAAAACAAATCAATATGCAAATATTGTTGGTGAATTTTTAACTAAAAATCATGTTCAATATAATCCAAATAAGGACACACTGAATGTTATTAATTTTTTTAATGCCATAAACGGAGATTGGTTGTTAAAACTTATCAGACAAGATAATCAGTTTCCAAGAGAGAAAATCAGCTTACTTTCAGGGATAAAATCTGCATTAACCTTTTTAAATCATCCCAATATAATTTGGATTCCCGTTTCTTTAGAAGAGATATTAAGAATATCTGGTAGTGCGGGTTTAAAAATGTCAGATGGCTTATTTTCTGCAAAGAATTTAGGTTCTAAAGAATTTTCTTTTAGTGATGATTTATTAATGATTGGTGTTGAGAAGTGTGACACTTCATTAAAAGTGCACCTATACCCTATTGAATTAAAGATAGGTGGATTAAATTTAATTAAGAAAGGAATAGATCAAGGTAAAAGAACTTCAGAATTATTACGAGAACACCTACAAAAGGATGGGTTTTTAGGTGAGTTTTATAAAAACTTTTTTGGAAAATTGGCTATAGTAAATTCTGAAAAAATGAATCTTTACAACATTTGGAACACTCAGAATTGGCAAACCGTTTTTGATGACTACCGTTCTGATTTAATGAATAATAATTTTGAATTCTCAACTGAGTTAGATGATGCTTGCGGTAAATTTGGCTTAATCCATTTTGGAAATGGAACTATTGAAAGAGAATTAACTTTAAAAGAAGATCATTTATTAGCTAAACTTTTAGAAGAGGATGGCTATAATTTCCTTGTAAAATCAATTGATGAGTTAATTGAATTGTTTCATCATTCAGAAACTGGTATTGAAAAATCTAGATTATTAGTTAAAAAATTGCCAAATGGTACATGTAATACAGAAATAACGACAAAGAAGCCTGCTAACTCTGTAGCTATTGAACCAGTTGAAACTGAACCTAAAATTGAAGAAGTATTATCGAAATCTATCACTATAGATTCAAATGAAACTGAAAAAGAAAAAAAGGAAGGAATAAAAGTATTATTTGGAACACAAGTTAATGATGGCAAAGAGGCTGTTTGGGAGCCAAATAACACTGACAAGGTTATGCACACCAATACAGGAATTATTGGTACAATGGGAACTGGTAAAACTCAGTTTACAAAATCTTTAATAACTCAATTAGTATGGAATATTGATAAAAACATTGGAGATGAAAAATTGGGTATACTTATATTTGATTATAAAGGGGATTATATAAAAGATGAATTTGTAAAAGCTACAAATGCAGAAGTTTTTTCTCCTTATCACTTACCCTACAACCCTTTAGCTTTAGATGCTACAGAAAGCTCGAAACCAATGCTACCTTTGCATACAGCTAACGATATAAAAGAAACCATTTCAAATGCATTTAATTTAGGAAATGTACAAAAGCAAAAATTACGTGATGTAATAATTGAAGCCTATGAAGCAAAAGGAATTTATAAAGCTGATAGAAAGACTTGGAAACTTGCCCCACCAACAATAGGTGATGTATGTGACATATTTATGTTAGATGAAAATGTAGCACAAGATAGTTTATACGCCGCTATTTCAAACTTACAAGACTTTGAAATTTTTGAACCAAAATCCTCAAAAACAAAGTCGTTATACTCATTAATTAACGGAGTAACTGTCATTAACTTGTCCGGTTATGATGAATCTATACAAAACTTAATTGTAGCCATTACCTTAGATGCCTTTTATACACAAATGCAAACGCATGGGCACAGTTCTATTGATGGAAACAAGCGTCAACTTAAGAAAATGATTTTAGTAGATGAGGCTGACAACTTTTTAAGTAAAAACTTTAATTCTATTAAAAAGATTTTAAAAGAAGGTCGAGAATTTGGTGTAGGAACTATTCTTTCCACACAATTTTTAAATCATTTTTCAACAGGAGAAAATGATTATTCTAATTACATATTAACCTGGGTAATTCATAGAGTTAATGAAATAAAAGCAAAAGAAATTGAATCTTTGTTTTCTATTACTTCAAAAGATCAGCGAGACAATTTAATGAGAACAATTAAAGGATTAGATAAACACCGTAGTATAATTAACTTGGCTGGTTCAGAACCTCTACTAGTTAAGGATAAGGCGTTTTGGGAGTTAATGAAAAAGTAACCAATTTTTCAAACGAATCATAAAACCATCAAAGACTAAAATACTAATAAGAATCTATATCAACATTAAAAATTATATATTATGCAAATTAAACCAGCTATAGTCGATTTTTCAAAAATATTATCCGGTGAGGAAACTAAATATAGAATTCCAAAATATCAACGAGATTATTCTTGGAAATATAATGAAGAAGTTGAAGAATTATGGAATGATATAATTTTTTCATTTGAACAAGGAACTGAGTACTTTATAGGGAATATCGTCTTAAATGCCAATGGAAATATAAATTCAGCTACAGAATTTGATATAGTAGATGGGCAACAAAGAATTACTACCTTTTCAATTTTATTTAAGATCATTAAAGATTATACCGGTTTTTTTTTAAAAAATAATGGGGAGGATGACATTTATGACAATTGGGATTATAAGAAAGACTACAATGAAATCAATAGAATAGACAAAAGAGTTAACGACAGACTTGTTTATTATGGTGAACCTGATAATTATTACTTAGAATTAAATAAAAAAGATAATCCTGTATTTAAAAATGAAATAATAAAAAAATCGAAAATTTTAACACGCAATGAAGATTTAAAGATCGTATCTAATGATTCAAGAATTTTAAAAACGAAAAAATTCTTTGCATCTAAGTTATTAGAAGTTTTTATTAAAGAAAAGAATGGTGCAAAACAACTTGATGAATTCGTCTCACATCTCATAAAAAAACTAATGATTAATTCTATTAAAGTTGGTGAAGACTATGATGCTTATTTATTATTTGAGTCATTAAATTCAAAAGGAATGAGTTTAAGTCAATCAGACCTAATTAAAAATAAGATGCTAATGCTATGTAAAAACGACATACCATCTCAAAAAAATGTTTTTGAAAATTGGAATGAAATAATTTCAAATTTAAGCCAATCAAAAAACACTAGCATTGTAGATTTTTTCTATTATCATTGGCTCGCTTTCGAAAATACACCTGTAACAAAAAAAACTCTTTATAGAAGCGTAAGAAAGAAGCTACTGAGTATGTCACCTAAAGAAGTAGATCAATATTCTAAAAAATTGGTCGAAACTTCTAAATCCTATTCTTCAATTACAAATTTAAACTTAAAATATCCGTCTAGTTACTATAAAAGTGATAGTTTAGAACAATATTTATCGGAAATACAACAGTTAAAATATTCTATTTGTATACCGGTAATTCTATATTCTAAATATTTCAATGTTAAAATTATTCAAGATATTTCGAAATTAAGTACAGCTTATTTATTTAGGACAATAACTATTGGAGAATTACAAGTAAAAAAGGCAAAAGAAACCTTTAACGAAATATTAAAATATTTAAAAAAAGATACGAATCCAAAAACAGGTAAAGTTCTACAAATCTTCAAAGAAAATTTAGATATTGACGATAAATTGTTTAAATTAAAATTTATACAAAAGTCGTTCTCAAATGGACTTGCTAAATATGCATTAGCTAAAATTTTACAAAAAAAACTTGGAAGTGAAACAATGATATATGAAGTTGATTTGGAACATATAATTCCTCAATCATATAAAGAATACTGGGATGATTTTGATTTTAAGAAAAGAAAACCAGAAGACGTTATAAGTAACATAGGTAATTTGACTTTAATAAATCCCAGAAATAATAAAAGAGTTCAAAATTATAGTTTTGATAAAAAAATTGAATATTACAAAGAAAAAAGGACAAAAGATGATGGGAAGAGTACTTCAATATCTTTGACATATAATATACATAAAGAATACATTGAAGAATCAAAAAAACATGCCTATACGAAAAATGAGTTTTGGAATATCGATAAAATTGATTCAAGAGCAAATGAACTTTCAACTTATATTGATATGATTTGGAAAATATGAAGTTTCCAATGACAATATAATACTTACTTACACTTCAAATTATCAAAAAATTTTAGAATTCCATTAATTATTAAAAAATAACCTTAATTAAGCAAGATAAAAGAAGAGAGTTTTATCTTGCTTAATTTTAAAAATAGGGAAATCATTGGAAAATTATTATTCCTTGATGGAGAACCAAAAATTTGAAATAGTTTTAAATATGGGATTTGAATAAAATTGGGAAGTATAGATAAATCTATAAAGGAAGGATTCATAAGAATAATATTTTGTAAATTACTTTTCACAAAAAATATGAAGCCACGAATTTGTATCATAAAAGTCCCTCTTTTTTTTATGAGTTGTTTCAGTAACTTTGAAACCTATATCTTTTAATATTTTCACGAAATCTTCTAATTGATAATATACATAATACTTTTCAACACCGCTGTATCTCTTATCTTTCAATAATTCAGACCCTTCACCCTTTTTTAAAGAGATATAAAGTACTCCTTCTTTTACCAGTATTTTTTTCAACTGTTTTAAAACAGGTTTTAAATTTGTTTTTGAAATATGAATAAGACTTGCTGATGCCCATATTCCGTTAAAAGTATTTTTTTCGAACTTTAAATCCAGAATATCCATAACTTGAAAATTTCCTTCTAACTCTTCTTCTTTTGCAATTGATATCATTTCAGGTGATAAATCAATTCCATCAACATCAAATCCATTTTCTAACAACAACTTTGAATGATGTCCTGGACCACATCCTAAATCTAGAATTTTACCCTCTGGTTTTACCTTGTTAACAAAAACATTAAACTCTGATAGCGTTTCAAATTTTGATACTACATCATAATAATCTTTCGCAGTTTTATTGTAGCTATCTATGGTCGTATTACTTTTCGATACCATTTTACATCATTGTATTTTAAATATTAAACTTTCACAAATTTTAATTTTATTTTCTAAGACCTTAATTTTATCATTAATTCTTTGATTTATTTCATTAGGAAAGACAAATCCTTTAAACTTATCTATATCACCAGTTAAATCACCTTCATTTGCTAATCTAATTACAACAATATGAGAAATTAACAGACTAAGAATAGTCATATCTCTCTCATAAGGTAAATTCTTATACTTTTTAATAGGTTTATAGGCTTCCACAAATTCTGTATCGTCACCAATTAGGTATCCCTTGTCGTAAATCAAACTTTCCATTTTCTCGCCAATTTCAAAAATTTTTTTCAAAATTGAAACATCATTTTTATTTAAATTAATCGGTTGAGTATTCTTACCATACACTTGTTTTGGATCTAAAAAATGTGTTAAAGTTCTGAAACCTTCAGGTTTATCTTTCATGAAAATTTTAAATAACGTTTTACTATTTTCTAAATAATGACGAAGTGGAATATAAAATTCACTTAATTTTTGTTGATGTATAATTTTTCTATCGATAAACCTTGCACTCTTCTGCATTCTTTTAGAATCCTGCCTTATTTTATAATTAGTATAAATTGTAATTGATGCAACTATAATTGTTCCTGTAAAAGCAACAAATGAAGCTATAATTTTAGGATCCATAATTTAGCTATTTTTATTCAATAAATAAATTGGAATATCGAACTTATTAAATTCTAGTAACACACCTTTTCCATAAATAATTCTTGACATTGCTTCAGCTTCATATTTAGCACCGTTAATACCTTTGTGTGGCTTTGGTTCATTCGGCAATCCAACATAATTCATTATTTCATCGCCATTTAAATTAGAGAATCCATTTTTTAATGGAGGTATTTTATTCGTTTTTAATAAATGAGCATAAGTAAGAGTATGTTGGTCAATTTTTCTCCAACCAAAGTTCCATTTTATTTCGAATCGCTTTAAACTTTCATTTAAAAAATTGATATCAAAATTAACATTATGTCCTGCAATAGTTCTATCATCAATTTCTTTTATCCAATCTATAAAGTCAATAATGAGTTCTTCTAAACTCATTCTATTTAAGTTCAATAACTCTGTATAATTACTTCCATTAACCATCAATGCTTTTTCATCTATAGCTGCCCCTTCAAAAACCCGACATTTTTTATAAAATTGATTAGTAGGATTGTTAAAATCAAGAGCTCCTATTTCAATAATTGAATGTTTTAGTGGATCCAATCCGGTTGTTTCTATGTCTAATACTACCATGACTAAATACTTAAATTTCACTATTTATCTTCTCAACTAAATAATCAAAACCATCCACATTGGGTCTGTCTTCTAATTCTGAGTGGATAAGTTGTAACCCATGATCTAAATGTAACTTTATATATTTAGAAATATCCTTATCTGTTTTATACAAATTATAATGTGTACAAACCATGCCTACATACGTATTTATGTGTTCGCCAAATAACACGGATTTAGCATATTCTTTTCCACCAGAATTTTCAATGTTCTTTATTTCCAATTTAACATCTTTTGATAAAGAATATGCATACGCAACTCTAGCAATTACATTTTCAGTTCCTAAACCTAACCTACGTGTTAATTTAGAAACAACTTCTCTATTCTCTTTGCTTGTTCTAATTTGTGAAAACATAATTTTGTTCGTTAAATTTAGTGAAAAGATTATCAATTTTACATTTTGTTATTGAAGAACCAATTGAATCATTTTGTATTAAATATACGCCACTTAAATTAGGCTTCAATTGTTCATATTCCTTTTGAGACAATTCCTTTTCTAATAATGGAAACAATACTACTTGTTCAGAAATTGTCGGGTAAAATTGTTCTATAACATTACTAGAATGGTTTTTATCAAATTTTTGTAGAGGACTATCGATAAACACAGGGAAATTAATTCCCGATTCATCAACCAACGCTTTTAATAACGCTGTAGCATACAATTGCTGCTCTCCTTTTGATAATGAATCCTTATCAATTACATTGCTTTTATTATCCATTAAATCAATATCCATGACATCATCTTCTATCCTAACTTTCACATTGGATATAAAATCATTCTTATGCATTAATTTTTTTAAACCTAGCATTACTGATTTTTGCAAAGAAAATTTTTTCTCTTCTTTTATCCTAGCCGTTAAAACATTTAATTTTTCAAGTGCTAAAGTTGTCACTTCAAATTTCTTTTTATCTAAAGCGACAAGGTTATAATTTTTCTCATACTCCGATAAAATTTTCTTATTAGAATCTTTTTTAACCTTCCAAATAGCCAATTCTTCAATTATATCTTTTATATCATTATTTCTGGTCTTAATTTTAAATAATAATATTTCTTTTTCTTCTCTTAGCTTTTGAGCTAAAGGATTATTTTTTCGAGCTTCTGCTTGTTTAATTTTATTAGACACCCTAGTTAAATCTTGTCTTGAGTCTTTCTCATTTTTGATGATAATTTTAAATTGATTATCAAAGGAATCTTTGATATAATTATAAGTTGCTATAACTCCTCTTGCTTCCTCATCTGTATAATCTAAAATTATGTTACCTGATTCTGATTTTTGGGCTTTAGTTCGTTCAGAATTTAATTTTTCAATTGTGTCAAATATCTTAGAATTTGATTTTTTATCTAAATCTAATTTTTTAATTTTTTTAATTAAGTCTTGTGAAAAACTATCTAACTCTTTTAACAATGATTTTTCATTAAGTCCTTTATCTTTTAACTTTGTTTCAAGATTTACTTGATTTACTAAGTTTTCAAATTTTGAACCTGCAATGACTATAGGTACAATTTCTAATAGTTTTTTTAATTCCCCTTTAGCTTCTTTATGTTTTATTTTAAAATTCTCTTTATCAACTTTTAATTCCTTCAGTTTATCAAGCGTCACTTCATTTCCTTCTCTAATCAATTTCTCTTGAATACTATCTACTTTTTGATTAATTGAAACTATTTCTTCCTCAATGTCCAATTGCTTATCGTTATTCAAGTTAATTAAATCTTCAAATTCTTTATCAGAATTAATTAACTCATCTAATTTGGACTTATTTACTTTAGAAACGCCACTTCTTCTCAACTTGGTAAGTAAAGTAGTCAAGTTTACTTTTAAATCTTCATATTTCTTTATTCCTAAAACCTCAGAATAAGCTTTACTTAATGACCTTAATTCACTTTTAGATTTTGCCTCTGCCAAACTTACAATTTTTTCAGCATCAAAAAAGAAAAACTTGGCAATTTCTCTAGGTAAGATAAAGTCATTTATAAATACTTCATAACCCACTTCTTTGGTTAATTCATTCTCGTGGCCATCAATCAATATTTTTAACGTTTCTTTTTTAGTACTAAAATCATACGTTCTTTTAATCACCACCTTTCTACAAGGAATTGATGGAATCATAACGTCTACCAAATGAATTTCAACTTGCAGTATGGCTTTTTTAGATTTACCTTCTTCAAAATCTTGTACAACATTTTTATTTACTAAAGTCTGCAAAAATTTTTCATATCCCCCAGAATTTTTAATATCCTTTCTGTATTTGTCTTCTACTTGAGCCATTAAGCCGCCATAAAACGACCAGATAAGTGAAGTTAAAAACGTAGTTTTGCCGAAACCATTCATTCCTGCAATCAATGATATATTTTTATTCTTATCATTCTTAAAGATGATTTCGTTTTCATCTTTATAAATTCTAAAATTATTTAATTTAATTCGCTCTATTCTCATTATTTTTCTGGATTAATAAAACGTTCTATTTGCTTCTCTACATCATTATGTAAACCATATTTAGACAATAACAGTGTTTTGGATTCTTGTAATGATATTAAATTATCTATCAAGTGATAATAATCAGAATTATCTTCACAAACTTCCGCCAATATTCTTCTTTCAGTTTGCCCTAATGATTTAATATTATTTGTAGAAATATCTCTATTGAAAACTCTTCTATAAATATCAGCTACATTATGGTCAAAAATACCATCCCTATTCCAAACAACCTGAACAGCAATTAATTCTTGATTATTTATTAAGTTAACATGAGGTCGTTCTTTTTGTAAGTCACGTTGAACTACCAATAACTCTCTCAACATTCTAGCCCTATAATCAGCATTATAATTCCCATTATTACGACCATCCTCATCTACAGCTCTTTGACCATTACGTCTTTTATCTCTCCTATTCTCTCCTAAATTTCTTTGTTCAACAAGTGAATTTCTATATTCCATTAAAGGTTTCATCCATTCTTGCCCTTTTTCAACAAGGGCTGTCATAGACTTATCTTTTTTTACAACAGTACAAGTCCAACATCCAAATCTACTTTGTCCACAAGAAGAATGCTCTTTATTAGTAACAACTGTTGGACATTCATAATCATCCGCACTAGCATCAGAATAAATCTTAAATAATATAGAATTATCAAAACCCCAAGGAGAAGGCACACTATTAATGACATACCATATCTGCTCGAGCATTAAGTCTTTAATAGGAGCATAAACATAAGTATTAGCGCTAACTGTATGTTTAGATAATCTATTCCCTTTCACTTCATGCTTTCGCATAGATTTTTCTCTAGAAGCACTCTCTTCATATCTAGTCCCTAACAAAACAATAGCTTCTCCTTTTTCATCTATTTGTTCTAGCAAAAAAGATGAAGTTGGTTTTATTTTAAGTTTATCCGTACACCATCTAAATGTATTATTCGGAACTGGGTAACCTCTTCCTATAACGTTAACCCAAAAAGATTCATCTAGTTTTGGTGTCGTTTTTTTTACAAAAATTGGAAGATTTTGTTCTCTAGCAGAAACTTCAATTTTCGCTAAAATATCATCAACATAGGTTTCTATAATGGGATTTTCAACCATTGTATCGTTGCAAACTACATGTACAGGTCTTCTTAATTGGTAAGGATTAGGAAAATCTTCTCTAATTCTTCTTAATGCTATCCAAACAAGAGTTAGTAAAACTGTAGAATCTTTCCCCCCACTAAACCCAATTATCCAAGGTCGTTCTGAATTATCAGCAAATGTATATTGATCTATAATCTCAGCTATTATTCCTTCTACGGCCTTACTTTTTATTTGTTGAAACATTATAGTTTTAATTGATAATTAAATTGAGTGCTAAGTTAGTTATTTCCTTTGTTATAATAAGAATGTCAGGTTTTCTTTTATCAACAGAAAATTCATTTTTCAATTATCAAAACAACTCAAACAGTCTATAAATATAAAGATAAATTGTTGAAAACATTGAATCACAATTGAAAGTTAAACTACGCTCTTCTTGTTTCTGTATTTATTTCCACTTGAATATCTATATAATATAGATACATGAATCAAATTTCACACTTTGTAAAAGACTTAAAGATACCATACTTGATAGTCGAATATAAAGTATACTCTTTTAGCGATTGTAAAATAGTTATTCTTAATAACTTAATTTAAATCTATATTTTTCATTTCTGACCTGAACTTCATTAGAACGATACCCTCCTAAAGTGAATACATACCTTCCATTAACCTTTTCATGTGACATTCTTCCAAATACAAAGTTAGCCCATGAATCCTTTCTGCTAAAAATCACTTTATCATTTACAGATAAAACTACGGTAATTAATTCATACAAATCAGTTTCTCCCATTGAATAAGAATCAAAACGAAGGTGATTCGAACTCATTCCACTTCCATCATTATAGATTTCAGGATCTCTAATTTGTTCAATTAGTTTTATACCGTTATTATTAAAAACTTCTAACTTTAGGACTACCAATCCATTTCTTTTAATAGTATCCATTCCCATTATTTTACCACTAATACGTACTTTTTCAATATCTAAGGAAAAATCAACTTCATCAGCGGAAACAATATAATTAACTCCTGGATAATTATATTTGATCCCACTAGGATACATATTAAATTCCGAATTTGGAATTATATCTGTCAAAATACTCTCAAACACTGCAGTCCTAAACTCATTTTGCGAACTATTATCATCTCTATAAAGTGTAATCTCTTTATCATTACTTTCATTTTCTTTATAAGTGTACTCTATTTTAGAAATATTATTCAATGAATTTTTATTTATTCGCGAAAATCTCACATCATTATTGACATTAGTATATTCTGAACGAAACTCATAATTATATCTACCATCAGTAAATATAACATCAACTAGTATTCGAGGAGGATGACGTTTTGAACCTTCAATTTGAGTATTAACTTCTGAAATATAAGATATATTCGCTACATCAATTTCCAATTCTTCAATCTTTACAATAGATTTTTTAAAGTATTTATTACACCTTGCATCATAAACCTCTTCTGGAAATCCCAATATTTTTTCATTATATTCAAGATGTAGAGACGTATCAGCGGCCAATCGTTTCTCCTCAGTAAGAGTAGGTGAATTCTCAAAAAAGGAGATAGAATCTTTATTTCCTATCATTGTCAAAATATTAAGTGACTTTTGACCTAAAGTTTCTTCATTTGAAGTACAAGATGATAATAATAAAATAACTCCAAGAAGTAAATAGAATGTGTTTTTCATAGGATTACAAATTTAATAAATAGATTAACTTTTTTACAGAAAAAATTCATTATCTAAATAACCTTCATAAATTGTAAGGTCATCATTTTTTTGTTCATATAAAGAGAAACATAAATACTCTCAGGTTTATATGATTCTGCTAATAGAATGGAACACGATAGTTAAAACTATTATCAAAAACACAATTGGAAGTTTCATTTATTCTCACCAACAATTATTTGATTAAAAAATTTATAGCTTTAAATTTTGCGTATTTTTGTTATTCAATATATAAGTGTTACAAAATGGAGAAGTTATATAATATAAAGTTTAAAGGACCCATAAAGATGTTAACGTCTAAGTTGTTGGAGGTACATGATCGTTATGGAGAAATTCAAACGGAGGACGATTATTTTAATGAAATAGCAACATTTAATAGAGCAGGACAAATAGCATCTTACTTACGTGAACCCTATGAAAGAATTACTTGGATATACAATAATAATGGGGATATCGTTGAAAACAAAACATCTGAAGGAGATGTAGATTACGGTAATGATACCACAAAAATTATTAAAACCCAGTATAATCCTGAATTTCAAAAAATAGTAGAAAGCGTTTATTTAATAGAACGAATGATAAATGATGTAGAATTGGAAATTTTAAAAACAACAACATTATATTATTATGAAAGTGAAGGTAAATTACAGAAGATTCTAGAAAGAAATTCATGCGATAAACATGTTCGAATTGTAAAAAATTATCATAATTCACCGAATGATAAATCAGATATTGAAGAGTTTGATAAAAATGAGCGTATAAGAACGAGAACTCGAAAAACTAAAACGGGAGAGGTTATAATTGAATCCTTCGAATATCTGTCTAATGAGAATAAGTTTCAAAATCGAATTTTAAATGAGCTAGATGATATGGGTAATATCGTTGAATCAAAACATTTTGGTTCAAATCACCAAATGTATAAAAAATACCAAAACTCTTTTAATGACAAAGGTGAGTTGATTTTAACTAATTTATATGATGACAATGGCAATCTAATGACTTCACATTTTATTGATTATGAATATAACGATTGTGACCAATTAATATGTAAAACAGAAACTAAAACTACTGAAGCAATAGGGTCTGATTTGGGATTTAAGATCATTAATTCTGTTTATAAAAGATTTTTTTATTATGAATTAGATATTCTAAAAAAGGAACTTTGGACTGACAATAGTAATGATATTTATTATTCAGGAATTAAGCTATATGATTCACAGGGTAATTTAATAAGAAACACAATTTACTTGGATGACGTGGTAGAGACGAACTCACTGTATACTTTTAGTGAAAATGGACTTCTAAAATCGAAAATAGAAGTTAATGGAGATATAATTAAAACTAATTATTTTTATGATAAGTACAATAACTGTGTCAAGCTACTAAAATATAAAAATGAATCTATTTATGAAGTAAAGGTTATTGATATAAAATATCATAATTAAAAGTATTCTAATGTCAATTTACTTGTTGGTAAAAATAAAAATCTAATGAAATTCTAAAGCTAGATCCAATTCAAGTTAGAACTCTTGATATCTGAGCTGCAGAAAAGAATGTATATGTATCATTTTTTTAATAGATGACAAATCATACCATTCTAAAATAATTAAAGTAAATATTTAATCTATTCAATTAGAAAAGGGAGTAAACATAGGGAGTAAATATTTGCTGAGTTTTGTATCAAAATGTTTACTCTTGTAATTTCACACCTCTTGAAAAGCCTATAAACACAGAGAAATATATCTTTTCATAACCCGGAGGTCTCGGGTTCAAATCCCGATTTCGCTACTAAAAAATTCAAGTTTAACGACTTGAATTTTTTTTGTTTTATACTTTTTTGGTGCAATTTTAACCCTAATTAATTTACCTCCTAAAAAAAAGGGGCGTTTACCCCTACCCGAATTAACACACTAATTTACAGTAGTTTACAGCTATACCGTTTTGATTACTGATTTTTCTCATTAAAATTAATGCCTTGGAAATTACCATAAAACTTAAGTATTTACTACATTTAGGTTATTAATATGCGTACCCTATGATTTTAATTGCCATTTTATTTACTGCACTTTCCTTTTTTTTAAGAGGAAAGTTATTTACTGCTATTATAGCTTTAATACTGCAATGCACATTAGTTGGGTGGTTACCTGTATCAATTTGGGCAGTCATATCAAGGAGTAACGCAAAAAACACAAAACAAATAAGTAAAATGGAGCAAAGAATTATAGCCGCTCAAAATAAATAGATATGAAGAAGAAAATAGCAAGCTTACTT
>Ga0209395_1001048_pt1 | contig 39789 bp, 34 predicted proteins | sample GOMGulsemesocosm_3_FD_184635 | JGI IMG/M metagenome (GOLD analysis project Ga0209395, IMG submission 184635) | Methane-oxidizing microbial communities from mesocosms in the Gulf of Mexico - GOM9D Gulf of Mexico (SPAdes) (version 2) | ecosystem: Environmental > Aquatic > Marine > Cold seeps...
CGCCTTCATCCAGCGCTTCATCTGCACTGATTTGGAATGACCAGACACCGTTGGCATCGGCAGTGAACGAGCCTATCACTTCGCCATCTTGTGATAAGGTGACCACGGCATTGGCCTTAGCAGTACCGATTAGTTCAGGTGTCGCATCATTAGTAATACTATTTAATGCTATATTTTCAGTGCCTTGCTCAACATTATCGAGGGCATGGGTGATAGCCGGTCTCTCGACATCAACATCAACAATGAAGTTTAACGCGGTGGCAGCGGCACTTGCATTGCCCGCCAAATCGGTTTGTACTACGCTGACTTCATGAGCACCATTGGAGAGCGATGTAATGGGAGTTAAGCTCCAACTGCCATCTGCTGCGACAGTGGTCGTCCCCAATGAGCCAAATACAGCGTCAATGACTTCGATAGTCGCTCCAGGCTCTGCACTGCCTACTGCTCCGCTAAAGGTGGGTTGCGCATCGTCCGTGGTATCGCCCTCTTCGATAACGCCTTTCACTGTACCGACATCATCGTTGGCAGTGAATACAACCGCATCGGGTGCATCTGTATCAACAGTAATGCCATAAGCTCCCGTTTCATCGCTGACAACACCGACACTGTTGATGGCATCGGCGGTGATGTTGTGAAAACCATCACTGAGGGTGTGATTTGCCAGTATTTGGAAACTCCAATCCCCCTGTGAATCTACGCTGGTTTCACCCAGTAAATTACCATTATCATAGATACGCACTGTCAAACCAGGCTCTGCAGTACCGACAATTCTAGGCTCTGCATCATTGGTAATACCATCGTTTTTAGGTATTACCGCTTCTGCATCACCCACATTTCCCGCACTGTCAACATTGTCCAATATCCTGGTAATGCTGGGCGTTGCCGGCGGTACAAGATTGATGGAAAAAGTGCGTGCATCGCTCGGTGCTGAAATAGCGCCTGCTAGATTGGTAGAGGTCGCTGTCAAACTGTGATTCCCCTGATGCAGCTCCGCTGTTAACTCAAATTCCCACTTGCCCTGTGCATCAACCCTGATACTTGCAATAGCAGCACCATTATCGTAAATAGTGATCAAATCACCGGCGGTACCGGTACCGCTCAAGGTGGGTTTAGTATCATCAGTGATATCGCTATTTTCAATTTCACCCGTTTCGGGTCCAACATTATCAATGACATGATCGAAGCTAAAACTGTTAGGAGAGGACAAGTCAACCACAAAATTTATCGCCTCACTAAGCACACCAGTATTGCCAGCAGGGTCCGTTGGCTGCACAGTGATGGCGTGTTCACCTTCTGCCAACGGTGTTTGCGGAGTGAATTCCCACTTGCCGTTTGCATCAACAGTCGTTGAACCTAAGCTCTTGCCGTCATCGAAGACCTCAATAACATCGCCTGGGTTGGCACCTTCACCGCTTATGGTCGGATTGGGATCATCGGTTTTGCCATTTTCATCAATCTCACCTTGCACAGCGCCAACATCATCAATTGCAATCGGTGGATCCAATTTATCGGGTGCCGTGACATCAAGCGTGAGGCTAAAAGTGTTGGACGTCGAGACTTCACTAGCCGCGTTGCTCACCGTTGCCGTGAAGCTGTTGACGCCCTCCTCTATATCCGCAGACAGTTGGTAACTCCAAGCACCTAAACTGTCAGTCGTGGTACTACCTAGGACTTCTGCACCTAGTATGATAGTGACAACACTACCCGCAGTAGCGCTACCTATCAGCTCAGGTTGAGGATCATTGGTTAAGCCATTATCACTAATACGGCCGAGTTCCCCCGCTTGATCATCATTGGCATAGCTAATACTCACCTCGACATTACTCGTATCTACCACAAATCCTAAGCCAGTCGATGACTGGCCTTTATTACCAGCTATATCGGTTTGTACTGAGGTAATAAGGTGACCACCTTCATTTAATGGGGTGCTTGGGGTAAGTTGCCACTGACCACTGGTATCAACTGTCGTAGTACCCAGAGATACCGAACCGTCAAATACTTCAACGACAGCTCCTACTTCACCCGTGCCGCTAAAGGTCGGCAGTGCATCATCGATGGTACTGCCATCGGCGATATCGCCTTGCGTTTGCCCTTGATCATCAACCCCTTTCATCACTGGTTTAGCAGGTGCTTGGGTATCAACAGTGAAGTCATATATACCCGTTGACGGTGAAGCAACGTTGTCCAGAGTGGCAATTGCCGTCAGCTCCTGTAATCCATTAGCTAAATCTCGAATGATTTGTATGCTCCAATTACCTTCATCATCCGTTTGCGCAGAGCCCAAAACAACATCATTAACATCATACAGCGTAACAATAGAACCCGCTGCGGCAGAGCCACTGACAAGCGGGCGCACATCGTTGGTCACCCCTGTTCCCTTAGCAATATTGCCCTGAATGGGATCTACGTCGTCAAATACTCGTTCAATTGAAGGCGCATCAGGGCCCGGTAGATCAAGCATAAAAGTCCGTGCAGTACTAGGAGAGGAGCTGTTACCGGCAGCATCTGTAGCAGTTATAGTGATAGAGTGATTTCCGGTTAACAGTGGCTGTTTTGGTTCTGCGCTCCAATTACCCTCATCATCAACAGTCGCTATCGCCACTACTTCACCGTTATCCAACACTGAAATAGTACTGCCTACTTCCCCCGTACCTACAAAAGTGGGGCGCGCATCATCTGTGGTACTCGCCTCGTCAATATCACCAGTAGAGTCGCCAACATCATCGTTGATAGAGGTGAGCACTGGCACATCGGGTGGAGTGACATCAATAATGATAGTGACAGATTCCGTCAAGTTGCCAGTGTTGCCGGCCTCATCAAGCGGTCGCGCTGTGAACTCATGCTCACCTTCAAGCATCGGCGTGGAAGGTGTGAACGTCCAGTTACCATGCCCATCGACCATGGCAGTACCAAGTAATTCGCCATCATCTAAGATTTCAATTATGTCACCCGGGGTGGCGTCACCCCCTGATATAGTGGGGGTTGTATCATCTGTTTGGGCATTGTTTTCAAGCACCCCCTGAATACTTCCCACATCATCGCTGACCGTGATAGGCCCTATATCATCAGGCGCTTGGGTATCTATTTTCAGCTTGAAACTATTAGAATCGGCGCTATTGCCAGCGGTATTTACAACCTTAGCGGTGAATAGGTACTCGCCGTCTGTTAGCTTATCTGCTTCAGTTATTTGAAAAGTCCAATTGCCTTCGGCATCAACCGTTACCGAACCTAGAACTTCACCCTCTTGTGATAAAGTGACCACGGCATTGGCTGTCGCAATACCGGCAATTTTAGGAGTCACATCATTGGTCACACCATCATGGGCAATGACTTTGTCTGTTTGCTCATCATTATCAATCGCTTGAGTTATAGACACCCGCGTTTCATCGACATTTACAGTAAATGACAAACCATTCGACTCAGCTCCTACATTACCAGCGGTATCTGTTTGCACTACACTAGTTTCGTGATCGCCTGGGGTAAGAGGTGTAGTGGAGGTAAAGCTCCATTTCCCCTGGGCATCTGCTGTGGTACTGCCTAGTGATCCTTGATCAGCATCAAATACCTCGATCACTGCCCCCGCTTCAGCATCACTGCCACTAAAAGTGGGCAGCTGATCATCTGTTGTGCTATTCGGGGCTATATTACCTCTATCGTCGCCGACATCATCAATAGCAGTAAAGGTCAGTGCATCAGGTGCATCGGTATCAACGCTAATGCCATAATCACCTGTTTTTGGACTCTCTACGCCAACACTGTTATAGGCATCAGCACTGATATTGTGAAAACCGTCGCTAAGCTCACTCCCAGCGGGAACTTGAAAACTCCAATTGCCTTCATCATCGACTGTTGTCTCACCCAGCAAAACATTGTTGTCATAAACTCGAACGGTCACTCCAGTTTCTGCAGTACCGATAATTCGCGGCAAGTTATCGTTTGTTATGCCCGAATTTTTTTGGACTGACTGCTCTTCATTATTTACATTTTCAACATTGTCCCGCACATCGGTAATGCTCGGTGCTTGAGGCCTATCTGTATCTATCTCAAAGGTTTTTGCAGTACTTGGCTCAGATACGTCTCCATCGGCATTGGTCGCTGTGACAGTGAGACTGTGTTCCCCTATTTCAAGTGCAGTTGTTAATTCTAGTGCCCAATTACCATTTTGATCGACTCTAGTGCTCGCTATCTCTACGTTATTATCGAAGATAGTAATGACATCCCCTGCAACTCCTGTACCTTGAAGTTCCGGGTTTCTATCATCCGTTTTAGCGCCATTGGCTATCTCGCCGGTAATCGCACCTTCATCGTCCAGTAATCGATCAAAAGTAACTGCATTGGCAGAAGTTGTGTCTATGTCTATTTCAAAAGGCTCACTCGTAGGCCCTTTATTCCCCGCAGGATCCGTTGGCTGTACAGTAAACTGGTGTTTTCCATCAACAACAGCCTGCACCGGAGTGACGTTCCAATTACCTGATTGATCAACAACTGCAGAGCCGATACTCTCCTTGTTGCCATCGACAAACAGTTCGATAACGTCACCGGGATTCCCTTTGCCCTCAAAAGTGGGGGTACTGTCATCTGTCTCATCACCGTCTTCAAGCTCACCTTTTATATCGCCTTCATCATCGATAACAGTGTCAATTGCAATTTTTTCAGGTGCTGTAGTATCAATGATGATTTCGTATGGGTCACTAATTGGGCTAGTGTTGCCATTTGAATTGGTGGCTTGCACAGTAAATTGATGCTCGCCCTCTGCTACAGACTCCGCAGGAGTAACACTCCAATCTCCCGACTCATCGACCACCGCTGACCCTATACTTTCAGTGTTACCGTCAATAAATAGGGTAATGATGTCACCGGGCTCCCCACTGCCTTCAAGTGTCGGGGTAGTATCATCCGTTTCGCCCCCGTTGGCGATTGCTCCGGTCTGTTCTCCCTCATTATCAATCGCAGTGACTATTTCAAGTTTTTCAGGCGTAATGTCGATAATTATTTCAAACGGCTCGCTTATTTGACCGACATTTCCGCTCGGATCAGTTGGCTGCACGGTGAATTCGTGAGTGCCTTCTTCGATTGGCTCTTCGGGTGTAATACTCCAGTTACCAGAGGCATCTACGAGAGCTGAGCCGATACTATTAGTGCCACCGTCGATAAATAATTGAATGATGTCCCCAGCCTCACCTTCACCTTGGAAAGTGGGTCTAGTATCGTCGGTCTCATCGCCGTCAGCTAACTCGCCGGTTTGATCTCCAACATCATCAGTGACAGTAGTGATTGTTATTTGTTCAGGTGCAGTCGTATCTATTGTCAGTTCAAATGGGTTGCTTATTTCTCCGACATTGCCACTTGGGTCAGTGGGCTGTACAGTGAATTCGTGCGTACCTTCTGTGACTGGCTGTGCCGGGGTAATACTCCAGTTTCCAGAGCCATCTACCACCCCAGAACCTATACTCTGCGCATTGCCATCTATGAATAACTGGACGATACTGCCAGGCTCTCCTACTCCTTCAAAGGTAGGAGTTGTATCATCAGTCTGTGCACCGTCTTCTAATTCACCGGTCTGAGCGCCTACGTTATCAATCACAGAGCCAATAGCAATTTGATCAGGCGCTGTTGTATCAATAGTAATTTCAAAAGGCTCGCTGGTAGGACCAGTATTCCCTGCAGGATCTGTGGGACGCACAGTAAATTCATGCACCCCCTCAGCAACAGGCTGCTCGGGCGTAACACTCCAATTACCCGCTGCATCAACCACAGCTGACCCTATACTCACCGAATTACCATCGATAAACAGCTCTACTATATCTCCCGGTGCCCCTACTCCTACAAAGGTGGGCGTCGCATCATCGGTGACCCCGCCGTCGGTTATTTCGCCGGTTATATTACCGACATCATCTATGACAGATCCTATTTCGACTGCCTCTGGTGCAGTGGTATCTACCGTAAAGACAACAGGGGCAGTAGGCTCACTCTCCGCTTGCCCAGACACCTCTTGAGTGACAGTCACGGAGTGAGAGGCCTCTTGAAGCTCCTCTGATAATTCTAATTCCCAACTGCCATCTGCTGCTGCGATAGTAGAGGCTATTTCAATACCGTTGTCATAAATTCTAATTAAAGCACCAGCTATTGCTCCTGTGCCATTAAAAATCGGAGTTGAATCGTTGGTCACCCCGCCATTAAAAACTTGTTCTCTTGCAGCTTGTGCGCCAGTTGGTCCTACATTATCAAAGACAGCAAACCCGTTGCCACCACCAGCACCTAAGGTCGGGGATTTAATGAGCTGCGAGTCATTGAGTGAGAGATCAGCAGCATTACTGATTTGTGCAATAGTATTGAAATCTAGGCCTGCATCAATCGCTTGCGACCCACCCCGACCTAAACGGACAAAACTAGATCCCTCATTACCCGCTCCACCGGCTGCGCCGGGGCCTGCTCCAGTACCTGCTGCGGTAGCTTCTTGATTAAGTGTAGGATCAAGGCCCGCTAACAAAGCTGCTTGTATTGCCTCTACACTGTTTGGTTCTATATTGGGGTCCAATTCAGGGTTCACTAATTCTGTAGACTCACTATAGGTCGTTAGCCCTGAGGCTACCCAAGTTTCATTTGAATCAATAGTGATGACTTGATCGTTAGTCGTCAATTCTACTTTGCCACCTGGAGCCACACTAATCAGTTCATCTGATTCAATCACATCTCCAAGGCTTAACTGCCTAGAACTACCATCTGGCTTAATCGCAACGGCTTTTCCAATCAATAAAGATATACGGCCAACTATCATAGATCACTCCTTCGATCTCAGGGTTAAGAGATTCTTCACTGGACAAGATTAATTACACATAAACACTACATTAACCTAGCATTAATACTTATTGCTTAACTCAATATAACCGCCACATATAATTTTAAAAACTGTACTGGAGTACAGTTTTTTGAAATTAGACACTGAAAAGCAGTTAATACTTTTATGTTGCGCCCTTAAACCCCTACCTTTAAGTAAAGAACTAACAACCTCAGTAGAGGGCCTAAGTATTAACCTTGTAAATAAATATAGGAAAGTTTTCTATTTATTCCATAGATAATTAATAAGTTATTTCCTTTGCACAGCCGCTTAGCGACAATCTCTTTTCGACCTTTGTGCTTATATTTGCATCCCACACTTGAAAACACCGCAGTGTTCCCTATATAAAAATAATAATTACTACATTAGGAAAAATGGTTATGAGCAACACAAAACATCACAAACTGGTTATTTTAGGTTCTGGCCCTGCGGGATATACCGCCGCTATCTATGCTGCTCGTGCCAATTTAAAGCCAGTTGTGATAACAGGAATGCAAGCTGGGGGGCAATTAACGACCACAACCGATGTAGATAATTGGCCTGGTGATGTTGCAGGAGTACAAGGGCCTGAGTTAATGCAGAGAATGCAACAGCATGCTGAGCGCTTTGAAACAGATGTTATTTTCGATCACATAAACCAAGTTGAACTGCAACAAAAACCTTTCAAACTGATCGGCGACATGGGCATTTATACTTGTGATGCGCTCATTATTTGTACTGGGGCCAGCGCGCAGTATTTAGGTTTGCCTTCAGAGGAAGCTTTTATGGGCAAAGGCATCAGCGCCTGCGCAACTTGTGACGGTTTCTTTTATAAAGGTCAGGATGTCGCTGTTATAGGTGGAGGCAATACCGCTGTCGAAGAGGCTCTTTATTTATCGAACATTGCCAACAAAGTCACGTTAATCCACAGAAGAGACAGTCTCAGAGCAGAAAAAATCTTACAGGACAAATTATTTGAGCGCGCAAAAAATGGTAATATTGAGATAATTTGGGATCATCAACTCGATGAAGTACTAGGCACTGAAATGGGTGTAACAGGGATAAAGATTAAACACGCTAAAACAGGCAGCTCTCAAGAATTACAGGTAGCAGGCGCTTTTATCGCCATAGGCCATAAACCCAATACAGACTTATTTTCCGATCAACTAGCAATGAAAGATGGATATTTAAGTATCAACTCTGGTCTCACGGGTAATGCGACTCAGACTAGTATACCAGGGGTGTTTGCAGCGGGTGATGTCAGTGATCATGTCTACCGACAAGCAGTCACATCTGCAGGTTTTGGCTGCATGGCAGCGTTAGATGCTGAAAAATACTTAGATAACTTATAAATAATACGGAGTAATACATGATAAATATTGGCGATAAAATCCCGCAGTGCATCCTTAAAGTGAAAGATGACAACGCCATGGTAGAATTTGATACCGCCAAAGAATTTGCCGGTAAAAAAGTGGTTTTGTTTGCCGTACCTGGAGCTTTCACTCCTACTTGCAGTGCGGCACACTTACCCGGTTTTGTCTCTCACTTTGATGACTATAACGCAGCTGGGGTTGATCTGGTGGTATGCATTTCCGTCAATGACGCTTTTGTCATGCACGCATGGGGAAAGAGTGCTGACGCCGATAACATTGTCATGTTAGCTGACGGCAACGCACTGTTTACGCAAAGTATTGGTCTAGATAAAGATGCTAGCCAACACCAAATGGGCATTCGCTCTAAACGCTACGCTATGATTATCGACAACAACACTCTAACCTACCTAACGGTCGATGAACTAGGCTTAGAGACAACCAGTGCAGAAGAAATGTTAAAGCAGCTTTAAGATACTAGCTGAATTGGTAGCTTTATTGCTCAACATAAGGGACATGCGGTCAAATCCATAATCCTCATACTGGGCTTAATCGCATGTTATTTTATACCCACTATTGATTTATATTAGTTTAAAAATTATGGACTGGCCTCATCAAAATCCTTGAGATTTTTTATTCCATCCTAAAACTAATATCTGGCTCTTTGTATTTCCTCTGCAATCATGGATCCAAATATAAACAGCAGCATCATTGCTAATGAGCGCTGCTTCTTTGCCACCCTAAAATCAGATAGCAACTCAGGCAGACATTAATGATCCCTTGGCTCGATGATAACTCACACGCATTCCCTGCAATTGAAACAGCACTTACTGATCCCAATGGCTTATTAGCTGTAGGCGGAGACCTTAATACTCAACGTATCATTACAGCTTATCGCCTCGGCATTTTTCCTTGGTTCAGTGATGAAGATCCCATTTTATGGTGGAGCCCATCCCCGAGATGCGTATTAAAACCAACCGAACTACATATCTCTAAAAGCTTCGCTAAATTCAGTAAAAAAACCACTTTCTCGGTCAGCTTTGACAGTGCGTTTAATCAGGTAATTGATCATTGTGCACAACTTAGAAATGAACAAGAAGGAAGCTGGATAACCGATGAAATGCAGCAAGCTTATCAACAACTGTTTGCTCAAGGCGTCGCGCATAGCGTTGAAGTTTGGGATGAAGAGCTTTTAGTAGGAGGCCTTTATGGACTTGCCATAGGCAATATTTTCTTTGGAGAGTCAATGTTTAGTAAACGCTCAAACGCATCGAAACTTGCATTTAGCCATCTAGTTAAACATTTACATCAGGCCGGATTTCAGCTGATAGACTGCCAAGTCCACAGCCAGCATCTAGCAAGTCTTGGAGCGATCGAGATATCCAGAGAGGATTTTAAAGAATTCCTGAACAATATAGACCAACCTCTATCTTGTGAATTCAATCTTGACAACGTACTCGATTAAAAAATTACCGAGTTATTCCTCTTGTTTAGCCTTCTTGATAGTGATTTACTATAAGCACAAGGGAAAACCTATACTGATTCGGCCTTAATATTATGAAACAACTCACTGAGCTTCAATTTTTTGCAACTGGAGAGCACAACTGCAGTTACTTAGAAAACATTCAAGCCAAGACCTTATTTATTGACCCTAAAGAGATAGTCAGTAATAACGTCTATTCACAACTATCGGAATTAGGCTTTAGACGCAGCGGAACCCATATATATCGCCCTCATTGCGACAGCTGCAAAGCTTGCATCTCTATCAGAATCCCTGTCAATTCGTTTAAAATGTCTAGTTCGCAGCGAAGAATATTTAACAAAAACAAAGATATCAATATAACTCAAGTGACTCCCCAGTACACAGAGGAATATTATGCTCTGTATCAAGAATACATTGGCATTCGTCATCGTGACGGCGATATGTACCCGCCCTCTAAAAGTCAATTCATTAATTTTTTAGTAGAATCTCAGCAGCGCAGCCATTTTTATGAGTTTAGATCCGCAACAGGAAAACTCATCGCCATCGCTAGCATGGACTCCCTCAACGATTCACTATCCGCGGTTTATACATTTTTTGATCCTCACTTAACCAAAAGAAGTTTAGGAAAATTTGCTATATTGTGGCAAATACAAGAAATCAAGAAGAGAAATTTGAAATATTTATATCTTGGATACTGGGTAGATAACTGCCAAAAAATGCAATACAAAACGGCTTTTAGGCCAATGGAGCTACTGATAAATGGCCGCTGGATCAGCGCAAGTTGAGGTAAAATGTAGTGACAGAAACAGATAAGCTAATTAGAAATTTTAGTACAATATTTATCCATTGTTCAGTTAAATTTCATCGACAAAGCGCACTATTGCAATTATTTTGAATATGCACCCTAAATTCTTTGATATTGTGCGCTTTATTTGGCAGAATACGGGCCGCTCTGCAGTGGGTTCTTGGCCCATTCAGCACTTTCCACAGGTAGGTAATTAATGGCTAAAGAAGAAAGCATCGAAATGGAAGGCACCGTAATTGATACGCTGCCTAACACAATGTTCCGCGTAGAGTTAGAAAACGGTCACGTTGTTACAGCTCATATTTCAGGAAAAATGCGCAAGAACTATATTCGCATCCTAACAGGTGATAAGGTTAAAGTTGAACTAACACCTTACGACTTGAATAAAGGCCGCATAGTTTATCGCGCCCGCTAAAACGCGCACAAGACCTCTCTAAAACTGAATACCGAATTAGATACATCTAATACCAACATTCAGCGTTAGCAAAAACAATAAAAGGCAGATAATTCTGCCTTTTATTTGTTTATCCTCTTCTAAAATCAATGCATTTCATCATACTTTTTACGAATAGCCACAAGCTGCGGCTGAATATCCAGTGGCGCATAATTCATCGCCTGCTCAAACAGCTCTTTATTCTCTTCAGACAACCGCTCTTCTTCAGACATTTTTGTCAATTTTTGCATGGCCTCTACAAACTTAGGATCGTATCTTTCAGCGCTCATTTCTACCTCTATCATTACATTTATACTATCAACACATTATAACAACAGTGCAGCGCGATACCTATTACAAAACTCACCGCGCGAGTTTTTTTAGCAATCATTTCAATTCAATTCAATATAGACAATATAATCATGGATATTCTTTATCTAGCACTTGTTCAAACTCACGACTACTCATAAAATACCTAACACTATCCACTATTCCAGAATTTAAGAAACCAAATAGAACCTTGCACTATAGAGCAGCAAAACCTATACAGCACCTTCTGTTTTAAATCTTCAATTCTTCACATTATAAATACGACATTAAGGCCATAATACCTATGCGCGCCAGCAATTTTTTAATAGCAACTCTTAAAGAAACCCCTTCAGATGCGGAAGTTGTCAGCCATCAACTAATGCTTCGCTCAGGCATGATCAGAAAATCAGCTTCAGGGTTATACTCATGGTTACCGCTAGGCCTAAAAGTCGTGCGCAAAGTTGAAGCAATAATTCGCCAAGAGATGGACAACGCCGGCGCACAAGAGGTCTTAATGCCAAGCGTGCAACCTGCCGAACTATGGCAAGAATCCGGCCGCTGGGTTGAATACGGCCCTGAGCTTTTACGCCTAAACGATCGCCACGGTCGCGATTTTTGCCTCGGCCCAACACACGAGGAAGTCATTACCGACATAGTAAAAAAAGAGCTGCGCAGCTACAAGCAACTACCGGTCAATTTTTACCAAATTCAAACAAAATTTCGCGATGAAACCCGCCCTAGATTTGGCGTTATGCGCTCGCGTGAATTCATCATGAAAGACGCTTATTCTTTTCACATCAACGAAGATTCACTTAAAGACACGTACCAAGTTATGTTTGATGCGTACGTCAATATTTTTGACCGACTAGGACTAGATTACCGCCCAGTTATCGCAGATAACGGCTCTATTGGCGGCACAGGCTCTCACGAATTCCACGTGCTTGCCTCATCCGGCGAAGACGACATTGCCTTTTCTAACCAGAGCGAATACGCGGCAAACGTCGAATCTGCAGAGGCACTTGCCCCGAGCGAACAACGGGCAGCACCTACTATTGCCATGAGCACAGTAGATACTCCCAATGCAAAAACTATTGCTGCTTTGGTTGAGCAATTCGACATAGCCATTGAAAAAACGGTCAAAACACTGATCGTTGAAGCTGACGAAGAGAGCGAATCAGAACTTATTGCCCTCATGGTACGTGGTGATCACGAACTCAACGAAATCAAAGCAGAGCACTGCGACGGCGTTAAATCCCCACTGAGCTTTGCCAGTGATGAGCAACTGGTTAAGTATATTGGCGCCTCAGCAGGGTCGATTGGCCCAGTAGGGCTCAACATGCCTATCATCATCGACAGAAGCGTGGCAACCATGTCCGATTTCGGCGCAGGCGCCAACACAGATGACAAACATTTTTTTGGCATCAACTGGGAACGCGACATAGCAACACCGAAAATCGCAGACATTCGCAACGTACTCTCTGGCGACCCAAGCCCCTGCGGAGAAGGCGAGCTATCAATCAAACGCGGTATCGAAGTTGGCCACATCTTTCAGTTGGGTAAAAAATACTCTGAATCAATGAACGCCGTAGTTCTCGATGAAAATGGCAAAGCGCAAAACATGCACATGGGCTGTTACGGTATCGGAGTAACGCGCGTCGTCGCCGCCGCTATTGAACAGAACAACGATGAGAACGGCATTATCTGGCCGAGCAATCTAGCGCCATTCCAAATAGCATTAGTACCCTTAAACTACGACAAATCTAACGAAGTAAAAGAAACAACAGACGCCCTATACCAAGCCCTTACCCAGGCAGGTATTGATGTATTTCTAGATGACAGAAAAGAGCGCCCCGGGGTAAAATTTGCAGATATGGAATTAATGGGTATGCCTCACCGCGTAGTTATTTCTGATCGCGGCATTAAAGCGGGCACTTTTGAATACAAAGGCCGCACCGACAGTGAGAAGCAAGACATCAGCTCACAAGACACCTGTGAATATCTACTGACAAAAATCAGAGGTTAATGTTGATCAAATTACGGGCCTTAGCGCCCGTATTTTTACTCTGCTCCAGCATGACTATGGCGCAGCAACCGTCAGACATCAGCCCAACGCTGCGTGCCGCCCTCAAACAATCGATCGCCCAAGCCTCTAGCTTTACCGATCGGTTTGATGCCGAGGTCTGGCTAGTTGATATGTCCGGCCGCATTGAACACTTAGTGGCAGATAAACTCGAGAGACTGCAGATCCTAAAAGCGGTACACGCGCATGCAAGCACTCATCAACTACCCATCGATGTCGTACTCGGACTCATAGAAACAGAAAGCCACTTTAATCGCTTTGCACTTTCCACAGCTGGCGCTCAAGGCCTTATGCAGATTATGCCCTTTTGGAAACTTGAAATCGGCCAACCAAATGACAACCTTATCGATATTGATACCAATATCAAATACGGCTGCTCCATTTTGAAACACTACCTTGATCTTGAAAAGGGTGACCTAGGAAAAGCATTAGCCAGGTATAACGGATCTAGGGGCCGCACTACCTACCCCAACAAAGTAAAGTCCAACCAAAGAAAATACCAGTAACCACTCTCCCCTCTACCTGATAATTTACAAACCTACCTTACTTGTCTCAAACACACATACCAGCGCTGTTTAGGCTGCAGATTTCACTACAAATAATAATTGACTAAAACACTTGGTTTCTCCATAATCAGCGCTTAGATTAATTCACTGGATTTTTTGAATGCGTTTAACAACGAAGGGAAGATATGCGGTTACCGCCATGCTTGATTTAGCCCTGAACAGTGCAACAGGACCTATCAGTCTTGCCAGCATATCAGAGCGACAAGGAATTTCCCTTTCCTACTTAGAACAACTTTTCTCTAAATTGCGCAAGAGAAACCTTGTCTGCAGCATTCGCGGCCCAGGCGGCGGATACCAACTAAACCACAACACAACCGACATCAATGTTGCGCAGATTATCGACGCTGTCAACGAATCGATTGATGCAACCAGCTGTGGTGGCAAAGGAGACTGCCAACAAGGTGATATATGTCTGACACATCATTTGTGGACTGATTTGAGCGATCAAATCCACAACTTTTTGAGCGACATTAGCCTTGCAAGTCTAATGCAGAAAAAAGAGCCAATCGCGCAACCTAATGACGACATACAAAACCTTAAATTCAGCTGAAACCTGATATAATAGCAAGGTAACGACTCACTCCCAGAATACAGTCACTAGAACTGCACTGGAACTTGTTACTAAGCAATGAACCTTGTATTTTTATGAGCAACGACACATGACTGAACAATCTGCTGAATTAAACGAAGCACTGGTGAGAGAGTACGAAGCCGGATTCGTATCAGATGTAGAATCCCGCACCTTCGACCCAGGTCTGGATGAAAGCGTCATCCAGCGCATCTCTACAATGAAGAATGAACCGCAATGGATGCTTGATTGGCGCTTAAAGGCTTTTGCTTTATGGAAAGAAATGCCGGAACCTGACTGGGCACACCTGAAATACAACAAAATGGATTTTCAGGCAATTTCGTACTACAGCGCCCCTAAGAGCATGGACGAAAAACCTAAGTCTCTCGATGAAGTTGATCCAGAATTACTACGGACTTATGAAAAGCTGGGCATCCCTCTTATTGAACAGCAACAACTGGCTGGCATTGCCGTAGACGTAGTTTTCGACTCGGTCTCTGTGGTCACTACTTTCCGCGAGAAACTAAAAGAAAAAGGCGTCATCTTCTGCCCTATTTCTGACGCCATTCAAGAGTATCCAGAACTTGTCAAAAAATACCTAGGCTCAGTGGTCAGCCAAAAAGACAATTTCTTTGCCGCCTTAAATTGTGCAGTCTTTACCGACGGCTCTTTTGTATACATCCCCAAAGGCACTCGCTGCCCAATGGAACTCTCCACTTACTTTCGAATTAACGAACTTAATACCGGACAGTTTGAGCGCACGTTAATCATCGCAGATGAAGGTAGCCATGTTAGCTATTTGGAAGGCTGTACAGCCCCGCAACGCGATGAAAATCAACTGCATGCAGCCGTAGTAGAACTAGTTTGCCTGGACGATGCGGAAATTAAATACTCTACCGTACAAAACTGGTACCCCGGCGATGAAAACGGCAAAGGCGGAATATACAACTTTGTGACAAAGCGCGGCATTTGCCACGATAACGCCAAGATATCTTGGACACAAGTAGAGACCGGTTCAGCAGTCACATGGAAATACCCAAGCTGCATCTTAAAAGGAGCTAATAGTGTTGGCGAATTTTACTCCGTGGCACTCACTAGAGGCGCACAGCAGGCCGACACCGGCACCAAAATGATTCACTTAGGTGAGGGCTCTCGCTCAACCATCATCTCTAAAGGTATTTCCGCTGGCAAAAGCAATAACAGCTATCGCGGTCTGGTACACATGGGAAAAGGAGCCAAAGGCGCACGCAACTTCACCGAATGTGATTCACTACTAATTGGCGATCAATGTGGAGCACATACATTCCCCTATGTAGAAAGCCGCAACCCTACTGCTATTGTCGAGCACGAGGCGACGACCAGCAAAGTCAGCGACGATCAGATGTTCCTCTGCCGACAGCGCGGGCTAGATCCTGAAAAAGCAGTCTCAATGATTGTTAATGGCTTCTGCAAGGAAGTGTTTAAAGAGCTACCCATGGAATTTGCCGTTGAAGCAGGAAAACTGCTTGAAATTAGCCTCGAAGGATCTGTTGGCTAGGTTTCGTTATTTGTATCGTTAGCACAGACATCCAGTACAGTTTTAGGAATTATATAAGCATGTTAAAAATCGAAAACCTACAAGCAAGCGTCGCGGAAAATCAAATTATCAAAGGCTTTAACCTGCAGATAAAAGCAGGCGAAGTACACGCCATTATGGGCCCTAATGGCGCCGGCAAAAGCACCCTTAGCTACGCACTTACTGGACGCGAAGACTATGATGTCACCGATGGCACAGCCACTTTAGATGGTGAAGACCTGTTGGCCATGGAAATTGAAGAGCGCGCATCTGCCGGTTTGTTTTTGGCCTTCCAATACCCGGTAGAAATCCCTGGGGTTAGCAATATGGAATTTTTAAAAGCGGCGGTCGACGCGCAAAGAAGTTCACGCGGACTCGATTTACACAGCTCTTCTGAGTTCCTCAAAATGGCGAAGGCTGCCTGCAAACAAGTCAATCTCCCACTGAGCTTTCTAAAGCGCGGCGTTAACGAAGGCTTTTCTGGTGGAGAGAAAAAACGCAACGAGATCATGCAAATGATCTTACTTGAACCTAAATTATGTATTTTAGACGAATCCGATTCAGGCCTTGATATCGATGCGCTAAAAGTAGTCGCACAGGGGATAAACAGCCAACGTGACGGGCAGCGCTCATTCTTAGTCATCACTCACTATCAGCGCCTACTCGATTACATCAAACCCGATTTTGTGCACGTTCTCGCAGAGGGAAAAATTGTCAAAAGCGGTGGCCCAGAACTGGCGCTTGAATTAGAAGCCGAAGGTTATTCGTGGCTGGAATCTTATGATCGAAACGCTGCGGATGAACAACTATGAGCCAGTGGCTAAATCAAGCGCTTGCCCAAGCAAATGATATCAATGATTGGCTAGCACCTAAGCGCAGACAATCGCTTGCATTGCTTAAAGAGACTCCTTGGCCGAGCAGAAAAACTGAAGCTTGGAAATACACGCCAATCAACAAGATTGAAAGAGCAAAATTTGCAACGCGCACTGCCTCTCAAACTAAAGCTGTCGAGATCCCCAATTTAGCAGCCATTGAACTGTGTTTTGTCGATGGGATGTTCGATACGACAAACTCCAGTAATTCTCTGCCTAAAGGCCTTAGCGTGCTACAGCTCAGCGAAGGAGGCCAAACCAATTGGGCACTGGATAGCTTTAAGCAAACCAAGCCTGACAAACACTTTTTTGGCTTAATGAACGACGCTCTGGCCACACAAGGCTGCATCATCGATATTGAAGATAGTAGCGAGATCGTCGAGCCGATTAGAATTGTGCAAAGCTTTAGCCTCGGCTCTCAATCTCATACTCGCATCATGGTGAGATTAGGGGAGGCCTCAAGAGCCACTGTGGTTGAGCATTTGCACGGCAACGATCTTAGCTTCAACACCAGTTTTGCCGAATATCAAATTGCCGATAACGCCTATCTAGAACACTATCGATTAGCCATGCAGTGCCAAGATGCGATCAGTGTTGGAGGCTGCCACTTTAAACTCGGACACTCATCGCAGCTAAACAGTAATTTAATAGGCTTTGGCAGCCAGCTATCCAGAGTCGATGTTGATATTATTCATGCAGGCGAACACTCTGACGCTAAATTTAATGTCATCTACTTACTGGATGGCAGGGAAATTTTTGACCTACATAGCGCGATTGAACACACCGTACCCAATGGCACTAGCGAGCAGAATGTCCGCTGTATCGTGGCCGATCATGCCAATGCAATTTTTAACGGCAGGATACACATCCATCGAGATGCGCAAAAAATACTCGCCGAAATGAATAATCGAAACCTTTTAATGTCTGATGATGCACAAGTGAACACTAAGCCAGAACTTGAGATATATGCAGACGACGTGCGCTGCGCACACGGTGCAACCATGGCTGAAATTGACGAAAAGTCAATGTACTACCTCCAGTCAAGGGGAATCAACCGCAGCGATGCGCAAGTCATGCTCAGCTTTGGTTTTATTAATGAACTGATAGATTTGATGCAAAACCAAGCCATTGGTGATTGGTTAAGGCCTATTCTTCGACAGCGCTTTGCCAATATGGAGATTCGTTAACAATGCCTTTCGACGTTGACCAAATACGAGAGCAGTTCCCCATCCTCTCACGCACCGTACACAACAAACCACTGGTATATTTAGATAACGCCGCTACCACCCAAAAACCGCAAGTGGTTATAGATGCATTAGTTGACTATTACACTCAATGCAATGCCAATGTGCATCGCGGCGCGCATCAACTAGCCGATGAAGCCACTCGCCGCTATGAAGCAGCCAGAGATACTCTTGCGCAGTTCATTCAAGCCAACAGTCGCAACGAGGTCATTTGGACATCCGGCACCACCGAATCCATCAATATCGTTGCAAACGGCCTCGCTAAACTATTAAAACCGAGCGATCAAGTACTGGTCACTCAAATGGAGCACCACGCTAACTTAGTCACTTGGCAACAAGCGTGTAAGGCTAGTGGCGCATCATTAGTCGTGGCTCCGATAGACGACAACGGCGAACTAGACATTGAACAGTATCTTTCCCTGATAACGACTAACACCCGATTGGCAGCCCTGCCACACGCTTCTAATGCACTGGGCAGCTTAAACCCGATAGCAATGCTGTGTGCCGAAATCAAAAAGAGAACCAACAATCAAGCTTGGGTTTTGATCGATGGTGCGCAAGGTATTGCCCACAGTCGGGTTAACGTGCAAGAAATAGGTTGCGATTTTTATGCCTTTTCCAGCCATAAAATTTATGGACCTACGGGTATTGGTGTGCTTTGGGGCAAAGAGAGCTTACTGGAAGACTGGCCTGTTTGGCAAACCGGCGGAGAGATGATCGCCGAAGTTAGCTATAGCGACGCCAAATGGAACACTCTCCCCTACCGTTTAGAAGCGGGGACACCTAACATTGCTGATGCAATCGCTTTTGGCGCAGCAATCAGTTGGTATGCTAAACTAGACCTAACTGCCATACTCGCCCATGAAGAAAAAGTCCTTAACTACGCGACACAGCAGGCTGAGAGTTTCAGCGGCTTAACGGTCATTGGCTCTGCCAAGCACAAAGTGCCAGTGTTAAGCTTTGTCATGGACCGCGGCCATCCTGCTGATATTGGCTTTATACTCGACAGACAAGGGGTCGCGATTAGAACCGGCCACCACTGTGCGGAACCATTAATGAATAGACTGAACATTCCAGGTACGGCAAGAGCTTCTTTTGCGATGTATAACACTTGCGAAGAGGTTGATGTTCTATTTTCAGCGCTAGAAAAAGTTAAGCACATGCTCGCTTAACTTTATTGGAGAAAAACATGTCAATTGAAAGCTATGATCCGCGACAGCCAGACATACAAGTGACGGAGAAAGCGCTTAGACACTTTCGCAAATCACTGGCAGATAAACCCGACCACCTAATACGACTAAGCATCAAGAAAAGCGGCTGTACTGGCTACGCCTATGTGCTCGATTATGTCCCACAAGCCCAGAGCGACGATCAGCTGATTGACCTTAGCGGTGAAGTTCAGCTGGCCGTCTCAACTAAAGCCGCCGAAATTGCCAAAGGCACTGAAATAGACTACGTCCTTGAAGGGGTTAATCGCGTGGTCAAGTTCAACAATCCCAATGTCACAGCGGAATGTGGCTGCGGTGAGAGCTTTACCGTTTAAGCGCCCTTTTGTTAGCAACACCTGAAATCAGCGACTGTAAACCGCCATTTCGCACAAACTATTGCACAATGGCCTATAAATATCTACCACATCTAAAGATGGCGCAGATTTTTATCGATTCCAACATAAAACCAATAGTTTACACTTTGTATCTATTCTGAAGCCTCTGATTCAGAAAAATCAAACCGAAGGCGCTTGATTTTGCTTTAAAAAAGCATAATATGGCGCTTATTATTCCAGCGCTTGGTAAAGAAGATATTATATGCAACAAAACATGGTGGTCACTCAACATGAGTGCCCCGCTAGACGTGTTCCCTCTGGCCAACTGACATCCATTCCCGCTGGTCAATTTATCAGCATAAAACAAGATTTAGGTGGCAATTACACTATCACTTGGCAAGGCAATATGTTGCGAATTGATGGTACAGATGCCGCTGCGATAGGCAGAGAACCAGACACGCTAACCTTTAGCGAAAATACGGGTGACGACATTTTAGAAGATCATGTCTGGTATGCGATTAAAAGCGTATTCGACCCTGAAATACCGGTCAATTTGGTTGATCTTGGCCTTATTTATCAGGTTGAAATAGATCAACAAAAAAAAGCTGCCAATATTCAAATGACACTAACAGCGCCAGGCTGTGGCATGGGCCCTATATTGGTTAGTGATGTCGAGTATCGCGTCGCACTAGCCCCTAATGTCGAGAGTGTTAATGTAGAATTAGTCTTCGACCCCCCTTGGCACAAAGACATGATGAGCGAAGAAGCCCAGCTTGAAACCGGTTTATTCTTCTAGACACTATATATTATTCAATAGCATACGGAACACACCGATGGCCCTACCAAATACTGATGAAATTATCGAAGATTTAGAATTTTTTGATGATTGGGAAGAACGCTATAAATACATTATCGATCTTGGCGAGCACATGCATAAAATGCCTCGCGAGCTACAAACCAATGATCGTCTAGTCAAAGGCTGTCAAAGCAACGTATGGATTAACGTTAAATTTGAAAATGACAAACTTTGCTTTGAAGTTGACTCAGATGCCATTATCGTCAGAGGATTACTCGCACTTGTCATGGCTGCTTACAATGATAAGACGGCGTTGCAAATTCGCCAGTTCGATATTGACAACTACTTTAAAGCACTCGATCTAGAGCAACATATAAGCCCAACTAGAGGCAATGGCCTGCGCGCGATCGTCGCAAAAATCCAAAGCATCGCTCACGTCAATAACGATCAATTAGGCACCGCTTAACACACACTGGATTATGACCCCACAACACTTTGGACCTTAGTTGGTTCGCACTATAAGCCCAGAACACAACCAAAACTGACTACGCCACCAAGGTAAGCAGCGAACCCCCAGATGCCCCTGGCAATAACTGAGCGATCAGCTTCACCAAAGAATGTAAAGTGAGTGGTGCGTCTTGGCACTCACTATTGATGTTCCAGCAGCGCAAGTAAGCGCATAAAGCTTGTGACTGCTATAACATTTCAGCCTCAAGCAATTATTCACACTCTGCCCCTAGACCCGCCCCCTATTTTCAGCACACTGTCATAACACTTATCGTTTTTTGTCTAGATACAGCCGCTCAAACTAGCAAAATAAATATTTTCAACTATCCTTCTACAAGTAGTTTTAAGTCGAGGATAGTAAAATGCAAAATGCTAAATTCAATAAAAAACTAAGCGACTGCCGCGAGATTTTCAAACAGTATTCGCAACTGATCAGCGGTATAAAAAACGACGACATCCCCTGTCAATTTAAAAGCGAAGTTACCAGCGCGCAGATAAACTTCCTAATGTTTTCTTTAAATTCCGCTGTGCTATCGATCTCTGAATATAACCTCGATTTTGAGAGCCGCTCACATATGCACACTAATATCGAAAATATCCAACAACTACTGAGCGAAACTGATAGCTCCAACCCAAAGCAGTGCGTACAGCAACTTGAGAAAGCTTTTGAAGCTTGGTCCAAGCTTTGCCAATGACTTCAAACACCAGCACAACCAGCTCAATAACAAAGCATTTTACGCAAGCTAAATCAGCAGGAGATTAACGGCTATAGCTCGCTGCTATCCGCCTGTTTATCATGTTCAATTGAATTAATTGCAATTATTGAAGTTTATCTAGAGCGTTATAGCTGGCCTCGGACTGTTAGCTCCTAATGCAAGACAAACAGCTCTATAAAACAGAACAATGTCGATCGCAAATGCTGCTAATATCAATATGGATATGCTATATTCGCCGCATGTTTAGTTTATTATAAGAATGAAATGCCCTTAACCAGTAAAACAACTGCTCACAATATATCTTTAAACGCCGAAGATATAGATTTCATACCCAATGCTAAAGCGTTTAAGCATGCTATTTTAGCGCATATAAAAAGCGCCAAGCAGCGTATTTATATTACCGCACTCTATCTGGAAGAAGATGACGCTGGGCGAGAAATACTTGCGGCACTGTATAGCGCCAAACAGGACAACCCCGCACTCAACATTAAAATTTTTGTCGATGCACATCGCGCTCAACGTGGCTTAATTGGTCAACCAAATTGCTTAGGTAACCAAGATTTTTATCGAAAAATTGCCGAACAGCACACCCATAAAATAGAACTTTATGGGGTATTAGTAAAAACCAAAGAGCTTTTTGGAGTACTTCATTTAAAAGGTTTAATATTTGACGACACTGTGATCTACACGGGCGCAAGTATAAATGATGTCTATCTTCACCAAGCGCAAAAGTGTCGATTTGATCGCTATCACAAATTACACTGCGCCGACCTGGCAGATTCTATGGTTGATTTCATACACCGATTTTTTATCGATCCGGGATTTTCTCCATTATTAAACACGCCCATAACAATGGACAGGAAAACTCAAAAATCACTGGCTAAAAAACAAAAACTAATGTTAAAAAAAGCCAACTACAGCACCCAAGTCCACGCGGATAAACAAGGTGATATTAAAGTATCACCTTTGGCTGGCTTTGGTGCTAGGAGCAATAGAGTAAACAGTTGCATTAGAGATTTATTTAAAACCAGTCGCGATTCACTCACCCTTTTTACACCTTATTTTAACTTACCTGGGGTAATCTCACGAGATTTGAAAAAAACCCTAAAAAGAGGGGTAAAGGTAACCATGATCATTGGTGATAAAACGGCCAATGATTTTTTCATCGCACCGGACAAAGTGTTTTCAAAAATAGGCATCATCCCCTATATCTATGAAATACTCCTGTGCCGTTTTGTAAAGCGTCATCAGCACTATATTGACAAAGGCTTACTCAACATTCACCTTTGGCAAAATAAAGAGCACAGCTACCATTTAAAAGGCATGGTTGTCGACGAGCAATACCATTTATTGACCGGCAATAACTTAAACCCTAGAGCCTGGAGCCTGGATTTAGAGAATGCGCTACTACTGGAAGATAGACAAAAAAATCTACTCGACAAATGGCATCATGAATTAGCAGAGGTCATGCAGTTCACCAAAAAGATCACCCACAGTAAGGACCTGGATAGCTTGGCGGATTACCCTAAACAAGTAAAAGATCCTATCAGAAAACTGCAATTAACGCAGATTGACAGATTGTTCAAACGGTTTATGTAGCTAACCCTAGCCCTAGCCCAAAAGGCTAGCGCTAGACACCTTGCGATTAAGCCGCGATATTAATAATTCCATCGTAGATAAATTGAATCGCTAACGCCGCCAGAATGACGCCTAAAAACCGTCTTAAGATATCATCGCCTGTTCTACCTATCACTCTTTTAATGTACCTAGAAATCAACATACAGCAAAGCGTGGCGATCGTGATTGTCATGATTGCCGCTGCAACCGCCAAATCGGCTTCATTTCTTTCCGATTGAGAGAATAGTAAAATTGATAAAGTTAAAGAACCCGGCCCTGCCATCATAGGAATAGCCATCGGATAGACCGATATATCACTATTGCCACTACTAGAAACCAACTCTATTTCTTTAGTAATCAAGTTAAATGCTGTAAAAAACAACAAGATACCGCCAGAGATTCTGAAAGCGTGAATACTAACGCCTAGCATATTCAAAAAAGGCTCGCCGTAAAGTCCAAATAACAACAACAAAGCAGACGCAATTGTCACTGACTTAAACGCCATCTTTAAACGAAATTTTTTATCATCAGGCGGTACCAATGAGTGAAACACTAACGCACTGCCAATGGGGTCTACAATCACCATTAACGAAGCCAAACCTGCAAAATATATCGATAAATCCATTTTTACTACCTGAAAATTAATATAAAAAAACTGCGTAATTGTAACACTCAACTTGTAATAACCTAGTGCTGTTTTGCTCAAAAAAACGCTGACCATTGCTCTTCTTATGGACACTAATCTCACAGCTGACAGATCTTTATTAAGACCGACAATACTTACGCTAAACCTTGAGCATTAAGCAACTCTGCCATTAGTATTTCTTTACCTGTATCTGTTTACTCTACGCTGTTTTCTGCTAAGCTTTGCGCACTTTTCAGCTGCCTACCGGAGTCTACATTGAGCGAAACTAATCAAACAAAAAGCGGTTTCTTAGCGCTAGTATCTAAACTTTGTTTTGATGAGAATATCCCTATTCGTTTTTTATACAAAACAGTGCCAGAACATCTAAACGATACAGGCTGGAGAATGTATACAGGTTATGAAGATGACGAGTACCTGGCCAACGAGTTAGCTAATTTACTGCCGGTTCCCGTGACTAAAATGTGCGAGATGGATGATAGCCTCACCGAGCTTGTCACATTTAATGCCGGTACCGTATGGGAGCGCACCCCTGATAACGACTCTTGGGAGCGAGTCTACGATTTTAAAATACCGTCACCAAACGTCGATGTCGATATCACTAATGATGTCGAAAAATTTAATCGCGAAGTACTTTAGCAACACTGAGTACTTGAAAAAATAATTTCATACCTTATATATGTATTAGCGGTGCTCATGAGAGGCCGCTAGAGGCAACACCTCAACCGCTTAGTCTTAGGATAAGCGTTCAACACTCTGATCTAGCAATACTGCTTGATCACTGTTACATATTGCTTACAAGGATATGATTATGAGAAATTTAGATTTAACACCACTGTATCGTTCAGCAATTGGCTTTGACCGATTAGCGACACTCATAGACAGCGCTTCGCGCAATGACCAACCAGCTTTCCCTCCCTACAATGTTGAGCTTCTCAGCGAGAATGAATACCGCATTAGCATGGCTGTTGCAGGCTTTTCTCTCGATGAACTACAGATTAATTCTGAAGAGGGTAGCCTCACCATTAGCGGCAATAAAACGGAAGAGCAAGAAACTCATCACTACTTATATCAGGGCATTGCAGCGCGTAATTTTGAAAGACGCTTTCAACTTGCCGACCACATGAAAGTCGTCAACGCTAAAATGGAAAACGGCTTATTACACGTCTATTTAATCCGTGAAGTCCCTGAGGCAATGAAATCCAGAAGCATCCCTATCGATCAATAATCGATAGCAAAAAAGTAGAGAGAGGTTTTTGACCGCTCCTCTCTCTTACTTGTAACATAGCTCGAGCACACCACATAACACTAATCATCGACCTTACAGCAGATTATAACTGATCGCAAAAGCACTGCGCGCTAAGTCATATCAACCCCACTGCAAACTTACTATTTTACAGCCTGTATCCACTTCAAAGTCTCGCATTTAGGCCTTGCAAAATTAGCGGCCAGCGCTTTCACAAATATACGCTGAACAGCGTAAGACAAAAGCTATAACCCCTATTATTAGAAGCGGCGATTAATGGCTTACTCACACGGGAATCGTATAACCATCTGCGACATCGGCGTTTTGACCGCGATCACGCAGTAAATGATCGGTCAGTACAATAGCCAACATTGCCTCGGCAATAGGCGTCGCTCTAATCCCCACACAAGGATCATGACGGCCCTTTGTCACTACCTCTACTTCCTCACCATTCACATCCACTGATTTCCCAGGCAAACGCAGACTTGAAGTTGGTTTTAAGGCAATGTGCGCGACGATATCCTGACCCGTTGTAATACCGCCCAGCACGCCACCACAGTGATTTGATAAAAAGCCTTGCGCGGTTATTTCATCCCTATGCTCAGTGCCTTTTTGTTCAATGCAGGCAAACCCATCACCAATTTCCACACCTTTGACCGCATTAATGCTCATCAACGCATGCGCTATCTCGGCATCAATTCTATCAAAAATTGGCTCCCCTAATCCCACGGGAACGCCCATTGCGTGCACGCTAATTTTGGCACCAATAGAATTCCCTTCTTTGCGCAATTTATCCATGTACTCCTCCATAGGAGCAACGACTTGCGGATCCGGTGAGAAAAACGGATTATTTGGCACACAATCCCAATCAAAATTATTGTAGTCGATCTTAATAGGGCCTAGCTGTGATAAATACCCTTTAACACTGATACCTTTAGTGGCTAAGAACTTTTTAGCAACCGCACCTGCTGCAACGCGCATGGCGGTTTCACGCGCACTAGATCGTCCACCACCGCGGTAATCTCGAAATCCGTATTTATGGGTATAGACATAATCGGCGTGCGCTGGGCGAAAAGAATTTTTTATGTTGCCATAGTCTTTAGAGCGCTGATCGGTATTTCGTATCAGCAACCCGATAGGAGTACCCGTGGTTCTCCCTTCAAAAACACCCGATAATATCTCTACTTCATCTGCTTCTCGGCGCTGTGTAGTATGTCTTGAAGTACCAGGCTTACGTCGATCTAAGTCAAACTGCAAATCCTCCACAGACAACTCAATACCCGGAGGACAACCATCTATAATACAACCCAATGCAGGCCCATGAGACTCACCGAATGAGCTTACAGTGAACAATTTACCAAAACTATTACCGGACATACTTAACCATCACCCTTTTCAATAGAGACCACAACATAACTTAAGTGCTTGATAATACAACGTGAATATTCGACTCAATATGCGCATTAACTCAAGCATGCCAAACAACCAGAGCACCCCAGATCCACTATTGTACCTGTTTCAGTTTGTCTTATCTTCGCTTGCTAGGTTATGCTGCGCTCTTCAATACTTAAATTTATTTATACTTTCTGAAACAGCGCTCTATGTTGTTTTAAATCTTGAGCACTGATTGCAAATACCCCATTACCACCCTCAGCCAGATCTACCCAAGTAAACGGCACTTGTGGATATTGCTGCATTAAATGTATTTCACTGTTTCCCACCTCAACCACCAACAGACCATCTTCAGTTAAATAGTCATTTGCCTGGGCCAGAATATCTTTACAAATATCCAAACCATCAGGCCCACTTCCCAGCGCTAACGCCGGTTCATGCTGGTACTCATCAGGCATGCTGGCTAAATCTTCACGATCAACATAAGGCGGATTACTCACAATTAAATCGTATTTTTCGCTCACATTAGAAAATAAATCGCTTTTAATGAGATGCACTTGCTCTTGCATCTCATGTTTTTCAACATTGAGCTTAGCAACTTCCAGCGCCTCACCACTAATATCGGCAAGATCGACAGTGGACGTATCAAAAGCATAGGCTGTCGCAATGCCGATACAACCAGATCCGGTACATAAATCTAGTATTCTCGCAACCGGTCCCGGACGCAAAAAGGGACTAAACTGCTGCTCGATCAGCTGACTGATTGGAGATCTAGGAATTAGCACTCTAGTATCGACATAAAAGGGAAGCTGCATAAACCAAGCTTCATTAATAATATAAGGCAGTGGTTCTCGCTGTGACACTCTCCTATCAATAAACGCTAATATCCGCTGTTTCTCACTGACCAATAATTTTCCATCAAGCAATGCATCATCAGTATTCCATGGCAAGTAAACTGCTGCCAGCACTAACTGTCTCGCTTCATCAACAGGGTTAATGTGGCCGTGACCTAAATATACTTTGTACTGCATCATTTGCGAGTAACATAAACGAATATAATCCCTAATACTCGACAAGGTTTCGTCGGTTTTTTCACGCTCAGTCATAAGTTTTCAAACAATCTAAAAATAAAGCCATTATTGTAACGCTAACTCCCCTTAATTTATATCTAATCCCCTGTATTTATGGCAATTCGTGAAACTCATTGAGTGGTATTCAAATACTTTTTCTAGATAAAGATTTTGCTAAATGCGCACAGCCAAGTTATCATTTATTGCTGCGAAATAATGAAAGAAAACCATGCCTGATTTTGAAGACTCACTTTTTTACCGCTCTTTGCAAGACGCCAAACCAGACGTCCCCCAAAACAGCCCCGAAACCTTTGCCGAAGCGGTAAAAGATATTAAGCCGCTACGTCAGGATAAAGTCCGTTTACAGGCAAACCGTAAACTACGTAAACGCATCGATAAATCCTATCAACGCCAGCAGGCGACACTGGATAACGCTCTTATTAGCGACGGTCTTTCTACGGAATCAGTAGACATTGTTGATTCTGACCAAGCTTTATTATTTGCCGCACAAGGCATTCAATTAAAACTGCTTAAACGTTTACAAAAAGGACAGATCCCCTGGGAACAAGGCATCGACTTGCACGGCTTGAGCATCGATGAAGCGCGCGATCAATTAAGTGAATTTATTAGTGCCAGTTTTTATCAAAACTGTCATGTTGTATTAGTCATCCACGGCAAGGCATATAGTCAAAACGGATCACAACCACTACTCAAGTCATACTCCAATGACTGGCTTAGACAACTTCCGCAGGTTTTAGCCTTTAGCTCAGCGCAGGCAAAGGATGGCGGAACGGGCGCTCTTTATGTATTGCTTAGGCGAAAAAAGTGACACCTTTATCTTCTTGGCCCTTTCCCCCCTGTAAATCACGTCAAATTTTGTCCCCTCATCGTCAAATTTACGATATAAGCACAATATCCTTTACCTGACAATTAAGTTACAGTAAGTTACTCTTTTTATATATTTCTCGGAGTTACTGGTTAAAATGGAAAAAGCATTTGCCACAATAATACAAGGTATCGGAGAAGACCTCAGCCGTGAAGGCCTTCTCGATACACCCGCTCGCGCAGCGAAAGCAATGAAGTACCTGACTCAAGGGTATGAGCAGTCTTTAGAAACTGTCGTCAACAATGCGCTTTTTCCCTCTGATAATAGTGAAATGGTGGTCGTCAAAGATATTGAGTTTTACTCCCTTTGCGAACACCATATGCTGCCTTTTATCGGCAAGGCACATGTTGCTTATATTCCGCAGGGCAAAGTGATCGGTTTATCCAAAATCGCTAGAATTGTCGATATGTTTGCCAGACGATTACAAATTCAAGAAAACATGACTAAAGAAATTGCTGAAGCAATTATGCAAGTGACTGGCGCCAAAGGTGTTGGTGTCGTCATTGAAGCAGAGCACATGTGCATGAAAATGCGCGGCGTAGAAAAGCAAAACAGCACCATGAAAACCTCAATGCTATTGGGTTCATTTCGCGGCAGTCCAGCAACGCGCGCCGAGTTTTTCTCACTGGTCAGCTAAGCCTCAGCGAACACTTTAACAAAAAGGAGCGAACGCTCCTTTTTTTGTGTCTGCTCAACAACGCCTTATCAACCAAATACCCACCCTTGCTTGACCTGTTCTATAATCTCAGGCCTCTTACAGTCACAAGATATTGTATGGAGCCCTGCCTTGCTATGATATGCTCATCAATAGAGATGAGATTTTATCCCGCACTCGTTTACGTACTCAAATAGGATGCAAAATGGAACTAACAACAAAGGCAAATCTCAGAGGCGCATCTATAAGCTTATGCCTGTTTGCCACATTTAGTGCAATACCCTCTCACGCCACAACCTTGCAAGAAGCTTATCAGTTTGCGCTCAATTCAGACCCAGCACTGCAACAATCTTCTTCCAGAGTTTTTAATGCTAAAGAAAACATTTCACAAGCCAAAGCCGCATTACTACCAACAGTGACTGGACAATTACAAGCAAACTGGCAGGATAAATCGAACGCCAATTCAAACCATTGGGAAGCGTATTCAGTCAATTTGTCACAGCCTATTTACTCTCCCGCTTTAAGATCGGCCTACAAGAAAGTAAAAACGTTAGATCTACAGGCTAAAATTAGTCACAACCAAAGCGAACAGAGTCTTATACTACGTACCACACAAGCCTATATCGACACTATGATAGCCCATAGCAACCTGACGAACAGTGAAGCGCAAGAACGCGCCATTAAACGCAGATTAGATCGTATCAAAGCGCAGTTCGAAGTAGGTGTAATCGCAGTGACAGATGTTCACGAAGCCAAGGCCTCTTATGATAACGCCAAGGTGAATCTAATTATTAGCGAAGGCGATTTGCAAAACTCCTATGAGGCACTACAACGCTTAACAGATCATACTATTTCGCAAACAGACTCTCTGAGCACTGACTACCTTGCCCAAGTGCTATCGCCCGCTAATGCTAGTTTTTGGGTGAAAAAAGCAATGGCGAACAATTTAGCCATTAAGCTGGGAAAAACAGCCATTGAATCTGCCAGTTACGACACTGCCATTGCCAACTCACAGAGAAAGCCTTCCGTTAACTTACAAGCTTCTCACTCGCGCACCAATCACAGCTTAGATGGCAGCTATAGCAACAATCAGGTATCAGTAGTATTAAGTATGCCGCTATTCAATGGTGGATCTTTAAGCTCTAAAGTTCGCCAAAGCGTCTCTGCTCAAAACATTACAAAATCCGAACAACAAGACAATATTCGTGCTGTTACTCAACTGACACGCAGCCTTGTACGGGATATTCAAACGAATGTACTGGCCATTCACGCTCGCCAACAAAGCATCGTCTCCAGCAAAGCGGCATTATCGGCAATTAGTGCAGGATTTGATGCAGGCACTAGAAACATCGTCGACTTATTACAAGCAGAACAAGCCGTATTCAGCGCTCAAAATCAATACTCCAGCGCCAAACTGAACCATATCAAACTAAATTTCAATCTTAAATATCAACTAGGCACACTCGCGCAAGACGACATCATTGCACTTAGCCGATGGCTGGTACCTGCTAAATAAAACACATAAAAAAGGCGCTAACTAGCGCCTTTTTTATCTTTTCCTGAAAACCTAGCAGCCTGCATCAGCTGTACAAACTCTCAATGAACCAGCGGGCTAGTGCTGTCTTCGTTAGGTAGTATTAAGTGCCCCTGCGAATCCAAAGCCAAAGCCCCTTTCTCCGTTGCCTGTTCCAAAAGATGGTCTATGACTAATTGCGTAATATGGCTACCTATAATAATGCCAGCTGGCGGGTCGTTCTCAAACACCTCGTCAACCACTAAATCATCAGCCCTAAGTGCAAGCAATAACGGGTTCTCATCGATTAGAGGGGCTATTTCTTGCGGTGTAAAAACACTATGCCCCCCCGCTACTTTTATCGCCAACGAGTACGCGTCGAGTATTTCGGTATCTAATAATTGCAGGTATTCGGCTTCCGCTTGTAACAACAACTGGTTAAGCCCGCTCACTCCCCCATTAGATATATTATCAAGCGCAACTTGCGAGCGCGAATAATCTATTTCTGGCGCTTCTAAATCATCAACGGCTTCAATTTCACTATTTTCCAGCTGCACTTCGCCTTCTTCATTAAGCACTAACCAGCCATGATGGACAGCCGCATCAAGCAATACTTCTAATGCAGCACTATGAATATTCATGACAATTACAGCGGCGGCACTAGGGTTGCTATCATCAATTCTGCCCTTGATTAGACCACCAGCCCGTGCTGCCAACAAAGTCGGGTCTTGATGAATAATATTAGCCAGTAGATCTGTGTCTATTTTCAGCTGGGTAGCACACAATTGCTTGGCGCACAGCAGCGGCTGAACGACGCTTTCTGCGGCTAGTTTTTTGACGTACGCCTCGCGCAGTTCATCTAAAATATCTGTTAAAATTTGGCTCATAGACCTACCTAAAACTCTGTTAATGAAAGGTGATGCCAATAGGGTCCACTTTCCCTTTTAGCTTATCGAAACTCTCTCTCAAATCAGACAGTGGACTGAGTGCATAATCGACAGGGTCTGCCGGTAATTCGGCCCAATCCAGTGCCCAAATCTTGGTCATTAATTCATATTCACCAATTAACGCATCTAAGAATATCATCACCCCTTCCACACGAGGATCTGCCTCAAGTACTTCAGGGACAAAGGGAAGATAAATCGTCAGGTGTAGTTTTCGTTCATTCTGCTGTAACACAAACCAATAATCCGCTATTTCACACATCTCGCCAGCTACATTAATACAATTTGGAACGGGATCGTAGCGGTGATTAAATGCCTTGAAAGAGATACCTTCTACTAAGGGAGCAGCCTCAACTAAGTTTAACACAGCATGAATTGATTCAGGGTAGCCATCACAACCGAATATCATTTCGATAGGCCCTTCTTCATCTGCCTCAAAATGAAATGTTAAATTTTCATCGATGCGTTGTAATATATCACGATAATCTCCCAGCAACAGATCAGCGTCAAACTGGTTTTCATTTTTACTATCGAGAACTTGCTCAATGGTCGCTTGTAGTTTTTGCCAAAACTCAGCGATTTCTTTTGTGTGTTGCAACATGCACTATCACTCTTACTCTCTTACGAGAGCTAACTCTATCAACGAGAACTAGATAAAACTAAGATTTACCAAAATTCTGAGATCAAAACAACCTGGACCCAGTAATACACGGTCAAGACAGATATACTGTTAACCCTTACAACAAAGGTTAGGTTCTAGGGACAACGACACCCGTTTGTCCTTGATACTTACCCGCTCTATCGGCATAGGATGTTTCACAAATTTCATCAGCGCCTAAGAACAACATTTGCGCCACACCTTCGTTTGCATATATTTTTGCAGGCAAAGGAGTAGTGTTAGAGAACTCTAAGGTCACATGACCTTCCCATTCAGGCTCCAGCGGCGTGACATTTACAATGATACCACAACGCGCATAGGTACTTTTTCCTAGACAGATTGTTAATACATCACGTGGTATTTTGAAATATTCTACAGTACGCGCAAGCGCAAATGAATTTGGCGGAATAATACAAACATCAGACTGTACATCCACAAAACTTTTAGGATCAAAATTCTTAGGATCAACAATAGAAGAGTTTATATTGGTGAATATTTTAAACTCATTGGCGCAGCGCACATCGTAACCATAGCTAGAGGTACCGTATGAAATAATAGCTTCACCTTCCACGCTTCTAACTTGTCCTGTTGCAAACGGTGCTATCATCTCTTGCTCTTGTGCCATACGGCGAATCCAGCTATCTGCTTTAATTCCCATTGTCTTTTCCAATTCCATAGTAAAAATAATTAATTATAACGATAAATGTAAAATAATGATTGTACTTTAATAGCAATAAAATGTGCCCAGTCCAAATCATCAATGGGCTATTTCCCCACAGCTAACTGCGATCGGTTTTAGCTGTTGCACAGTTTTGACTACCTACCTTCGTATAATCAACAGCAGTTAACTTGCGCAAGCAAATTAAGCGTAGGGCGCTGATTTAATCTTCAACAATTGTCAGCGAAGGCCCTGACACTGAACCCTGATTTTTAAGGTGCAATTGTGCACTCACCCGCCTGGCGATATCTTTGTAAATGAATGCTATCTCACCATTTCCATCAGCGACAACACTCGGCGTTCCAGAGTCTGCTTGAGTGCGAATGTTAATGTCCAAAGGCAGCGCCCCCAACATTTCACAGTGATATTGCTCCACCAGCTGCTGGGCACCGCCCTCGCCAAAGATATGCTCTTTGTGGCCACAATTTGCACAAATGTGAACACTCATATTTTCAATGACTCCCAATACTCCAATATCGACCTTAGAAAACATCTCAATTCCCCTTTTGGCATCTAGTAGTGCGATATCTTGCGGAGTCGTCACTACAATGGCCGCACTGACAGGTACTTTCTGCGAAATAGTCAAATGAATATCGCCCGTACCCGGCGGCATATCGATAAACAGATAATCCAGCTCCCCCCACTGGGTTTGATTAACCATTTGTGCAATTGCTCCACTGGCCATAGGTCCTCTCCATACCATGGGAGAGGTTTCATCAATCATGTAAGCAATGGACATTGTTGCTAAACCATTAACAGCTACCGGTAGCATTTTATCTTCAGCCAACGGCTGGGGGTGTGTACCGGGTTTTACACCCAGCATCATTCCTTGACTTGGCCCATATATATCCGCATCTAGCACGCCAACCTTAGCCCCCTCAGCAGCCATCGCCAACGCTAAATTCACCGCCGTAGTCGACTTTCCAACCCCACCTTTGCCAGATGACACGGCCACTATATTTTTAACCGCAACTAAACTTTCCACATGACTTTTTTGTTCTGCACTATGTATCACAAAATCGATATCGATTTGCACACAATCCGCACCCGCAGCCTTTAATATGGCCTCCAATTGAGTACGTATAGCCTCACAAACACTATTATTAGCATAAGGGTAAATCAACCTGACTTTCACATCATTGCCATCAAGCTCAAATAAATCAACTATCTGTGAGCTAAACAGATCCTCCCCTAAATACGGGTCTTTATATGCCGCTAAAGCCGAGCGATACTTATTTAAATTACTCATAAGAAACCCTTATATACTGTTACTTTCTCTCGAGGAAAACACCGACCTCTAAATGATCGGTATACGGGAATTGGTCAAAAATCGCGAATCTTTTAATTTCATGTGTTTCACATAACGAAATTAAATTTAGCTGCAAGGTCGCTGGATTACATGACACATAGACGATCCCATCGTATTGTGCCACTTGTTTAATTGTTTCATCATCCAACCCAGATCGAGGTGGATCAACTAATACTGTATTGAAATGATAAGTTGATAAATCGATATTTTTCTGTTTTAAACGCCTGAATTCACGCAACCCTTGTAAGGCTTGGGAAAACTCTTCACTGGACATGCGCAAAATAGTCACATTGTTGATAGCATTTTCTTTAATGTTGTATTGCGCTGAATTGACGGAACTTTTAGATATTTCAGTGGCAACGACATTATCAAAATTACGTGCTAACGGTAGGCTAAAGTTACCGTTACCGCAGTACAGCTCAACCAAATCACCACTGCGATTTGCAGTGACGTCGATTGCCCAGTGCAACATATGCTGGCAAACAACTGCATTAGGTTGTGTAAAGCTATTTTCAACTTGCTGGTAGCACATTGTTGTACCACCTATATCCATCTTTTCGATGACGTAATCGCGCCCCAATGCTATTTTGGTCTTCCTTGCACGACCTATCAGCTCAACTTTCTGGCCAGCACTGGATACTTTTCCTAAATCTCGCTGCAACTGTTGCGCTAATACTTCCCATTCATCGCCTATTGCTTTGTGATAGAGCAGGCTAATTAGCAATTCACCACTAGTAGTACTTAAAAAGTCTATTTGGAATAATTTGTGCCGCAACATCGCTACCGGTCTGATTAATTCTAGCAATACAAACATGTGCTGTTGAATAATCTTACTTGCCATAGGGCATTCTAAAACTTTAGTATGCTCATGATTGCTCCCTGGTGTGAACATCACATAGTTGATATCTTCTTGGTCGTGCCAAATACGAAACTCTGCTCTCATCCGATAAGCACTAGTCGGGGATTCAAAAACCTCGACAGCGGGGAGTGAATACTCCGCAAACTGCTCGGTGATTGCGCGCTGTTTTTGTGCTAATAAAAACGAATACTTACTTGGTTCTATTACGGGTTGGGACATGAGGGCCTCAGAGGGAACAAACAATATAATACTGATTAATGGGTGATACAGACGTGAATTTCAATAGGTAGAGCAAAAGAGAAACATACTAAAGAAAGAACGCCTTAGTTTACAGGTAAATTTATTTTTTTACCTTTCTTCTTATTGCTAGCTTGCTTGCTAAAGAACATCTAGCAGAAAGTTATCTCGCTCTAGCTCATTTTCACTGACAAAGAAGGGATATGTTGTACATGGAAAGTAAATGTCGATAGCAGTAAGTTGCGAGGAATTATCCCTTAACCATTTAAACCGCACCAATGGATTGCTATTAAATCAGTGGCGATATCATTAACTATTGAATCACAAAAAAGAAATCCTGCTCTCTTATAATGAAATCACTTGTGCTAATTTTCGCCTTAGCCATCAGAGACTAACAAAAAACGCATGAATATAAAAAACATACAGCATGTACAGCATTTATAGAACATGCGTAACCTGCCTATAATTCAAGGATGCAGATTGTAAATACAAAATGCACCCTACTTTTAATGGAGTTTCCTGACATTAAATGTAGGTGACATTTTTACCGGTATTTATTTTGGAGCTAAAGCTTGAGCAGAAAATTTGACACCTTCCCAGCTAGACTCCATAAAATTCCGGATGTTCTTATGACTTCTCCCATCGGGAGTATCTAAAACATCTTGATAAATCTTACCAAAACATCTCAATGTGTGCTGATGATCTAATCGGTTCAAATAGGCAAAACTTAATATCTTTAAAGATCCTTCATTTTGTCCGACGGCGTTATACACCATCTGTTCACCTACACCATTTCTAAAAGAGCAAGGAGTATAGTTATAATGCTCACTAATCACGGCCATTGTGTCTTCAAAATCTACCTTTCCTTCCTTTAAGGCATTTAGATATTGTATTACGCTAATTGACATCATTTTTTCTCAAACTGTAATGTTTTTGTCTGCTGTTAGATACAGCGAGGCTCATCTTACACGAATAAATAGAATAAAAAACCATGTCAGATTGGCTATTTATACAAAAAAGTCTGGTTTTTCAATAAATTTAGTTCAATAACTCAAAATATAACCGTAAAATACCGCTCTTTGGTTTGTAATTCACAGTCGAGTCCTATGTCAAATAACAATCGTAAAATCTTAGTTACTAGCGCACTTCCCTATGCCAATGGTGCCATCCATTTGGGCCACATGCTTGAGTACATCCAGACCGATATTTGGGTGCGCTTTCAAAAGCAACGCGGAAACACTTGCACTTATGTCTGTGCAGATGATACCCACGGCACGCCAATTATGCTGAAAGCCAACCAACTGGGTATAACCGAGCAACAGTTAATCGATCAATCGAGCGAAGAGCACCAGCGCGATTTTAATGCATTCATGATAGGTTTCGACAATTTCTACTCGACTCACTCTGATGAAAACCGAGAGTTCTCGGCGGATATTTATCGTAAACTCCGCGATGGTGGGCATATCGCTCAAAAAACCATTACTCAAGCTTACGATCCAGAAAAAGAGATGTTTCTACCCGATCGCTTTGTCAAAGGTGACTGCCCTAAATGTGATGCCAAAGATCAGTACGGCGATAACTGTGAAAGCTGTGGTGCAACTTATAGCCCGATTGAACTAAAAAATGCCTACTCGGCTATATCTGGCGCAAAGCCTATCGAGAAAGAGTCTGAGCACTATTTCTTTAAACTCGGAGACTTTGAAGACTTTTTGCGTCACTGGGTTGATAATCACGTCCAAGTGCAGATGAAAAACAAGCTCAACGAATGGTTTGAGGCAGGGCTTCAAAATTGGGACATATCGAGAGATGCACCCTACTGGGGTTTTGAAATCCCGGACGCACCTGGTAAATATTTCTACGTTTGGTTAGACGCGCCGGTTGGCTACATGGCGAGTTTTAAAAACTGGTGTGATAGCAACGATACAGATTTTGACGAATACTGGAATAAAGACTCAAGTACTGAACTCTACCATTTCATTGGTAAAGATATCGCCTACTTCCACTCACTTTTCTGGCCTGCAATGCTAGAAGGTGCCAACCTTAGAAAGCCGACGGGTGTATTCTGTCACGGATTTGTGACCGTTGATGGCAAAAAAATGTCAAAGTCACGTGGCACTTTTATCATGGCTGAAACCTACTTAAAGCATTTAAGACCTGAGTACTTACGCTACTATTTTGCAGCAAAGCTAGGTTCTGGTCTCGATGACATCGATTTGAACATGGAAGACTTCCGTTTACGCGTCAATGCAGACCTTGTTAATAAAGTAATCAACATCGCCTCGCGCTGTGCAGGTTTCATTTGCAAGAAATTTGATGGCAAGTTATCAGCAACACTGTCCGAGCCTGCACTTTTCCAAAGCGCTATCGCTAAGAGCGAACTCATTGCAGAGCACTATGAAAGCCGCGAATATGCCAAGGCAATGCGTGAAATCATGGCGATCGCCGATGCCGCAAACCAATACATCGATAGCGCACAGCCCTGGGTACTTGCCAAACAAGAGGGCAGCGAGCAGGCAGTTCAGGATTGCTGTACGATGGGCATCAACCTCTTTAATGTCATCTGCTCATATTTAGCCCCCGTACTGCCACAAGTAGCCGATGACGCCCTAGCCTTTTTGAATTTAGACAGCTATGCCTGGGACAATATCCAGACGCCGCTTTTAGATCACAAAATCAACAAGTTCAAGCCATTAATGCAGCGCATAGAAGCGCCCAAAGTCGAAGCTATTATTGCAGAGACAAAGCAGAACTTAGCTGAACAAGCAGCAGCAATAGAAGCAGCAAAAGCACCTGTCACTGCACTGCAAGATGAGCCCATTGCCGATACCATTGAGTTTGCCGATTTTGCAAAGGTAGATTTAAGAGTGGTTAAAATTATCAAAGCTGAGCATGTTAAAGGCGCTAACAAACTGTTGCAACTAACCTTAGACCTCGACGGTCAGACTCGCAACGTGTTTGCCGGTATTAAAAGTGCTTATCAGCCTGAGGAACTGGTTGGCAAACACACCGTTATGGTCGCTAACTTAGCGACTCGCACGATGAAATTTGGCGATTCAGAAGGCATGGTATTGGCAGCCGGCCCCGGAGGTGAAGATATTTGGATACTGGAACCTCATACAGGTGCCAAAGCGGGTATGAGAGTTAAATAATCCCAATCAATAAAGGCGCTTTTAGCGCCTTTTCTTTTATAAAAAACTCCTCTTTAAGCCGATGCTAACAGCTGCGCATCAACATACAAGTCACCCCGATTAGAGTACTCTAAGCTGGTAGATACTTGATAAGTTTCTCCCAACAGAGGCATTGCCAATACATCTCCAGGTACCCCCTCTGCTTGAATGACACCTTTATTTAACAGCACTAAATGATCGCAAAACTTAGCGGCCAAGTTGACATCGTGCAATGCCGCGACAGTAATAATTTTCCGGCTATGCGTCAGTTGCTTAATCAGCGTTAGCATCGCTAACTGATGATGCAAATCAAGCGCACTAGTAGGTTCGTCCAATAAAATCACTTTGGGCTCTACCACTAAAACCCTCGCCAGCGCCACCAACTGTTTCTGCCCGCCACTTAATTCGCTGACATCTTTATCTGCTAGATCAGAAATTTTCAATAACACTAATGTTTGCGCCACTTTTATAGTGTCAGACTCTTTAACTCTCCATGAAGACTGCTGTTTTAACGACAACAAAACAGACTCAAAAACAGATAACGCTAAACTGGTGTAAAAAGACTGTGGTAAATAGGCAATCAACTTCGCTCGCTGAGTACGTGAGCAACGATCCATGTTTTCGCCATGCAAATGTACGCTAGCGCTTTGTACTTTAATCAACCCCGCTATCGCCTTAAACAGTGTTGACTTACCCGCTGCGTTTGGCCCAAGTAAAGCCGTAAAACTGCCTGGTTTTAAGTCGCCAATGCACAGCTGGTTTAACACTTTATTCGAACCGTAACTCACCGATAAGTTGTTAATGGATAAACTCATAGCGAACGCTCCCTTGCATGTTTAAAAATAATAGCCAAAAATACCGGCACCCCGATTAGTGAAGTAATAATCCCGATTGGATAAATAATACCTGGGGTGATGGTCTTACTCACGATGGAGGTCAAACTTAGCATCAACGCCCCAAGCAATGCAGATAAAGGGATGAAGAAACGCTGATCTTCACCGACCAGCAGTCTGGCAATATGCGGGCCTACTAATCCGACAAAACCAATGGCACCTACAAACGCAACAGCGGTTGCCGCGAGCAGTGAAATACAGACTAAAATTTCAATGCGCAACCTCCCTAGGTTAACACCCATACTTAAAGCGGTCTCTTCTCCTAAGCGCAGCGCTGTCAACGTCCAAGTGCGAGACATACAAAAAGGCAATACCACA
>Ga0209395_1001049_pt1 | contig 39787 bp, 24 predicted proteins | sample GOMGulsemesocosm_3_FD_184635 | JGI IMG/M metagenome (GOLD analysis project Ga0209395, IMG submission 184635) | Methane-oxidizing microbial communities from mesocosms in the Gulf of Mexico - GOM9D Gulf of Mexico (SPAdes) (version 2) | ecosystem: Environmental > Aquatic > Marine > Cold seeps...
AAGGAAATCCAGAAAGAAGAACCTACCTTTACTAAAAATAAAAGTTTTTGGTACGACATGGGGAATAGTGTGATTGGTGTCATTTGGCAATCAAGTATGATTGTGTTACCAATTTATTTTATTATTCGAGATTACCCGAAAGGATTCATAGCATTGGCAGTATTTTTGATAACATCTACCATATTAAAATTCACTTGGTACGATAAGATTAAAAATTTGTAAACCGATTACAATTAGTTAAAAGTTTCAATTATTAAAAAGATATAAGATGAGTAATATTCCTTGGCAAGATAGACCTGAAGGTTGTAATGATGTAGTGTGGAGATATTCAGAAAACCCAATCATAGATCGCTATGCGATCCCTTCTTCAAACAGTATTTTTAACTCAGCTGTGGTGCCTTTTGAAGGTGGATTTGCAGGTGTGTTTAGATGTGATAACAAAGCGGTGCAAATGAACATTTTTGCAGGTTTTAGTAAAGATGGAATTAATTGGGATATCAATCACGATCCAATTGTAATGCAAGCTGGAAATACGGATATGATTGAATCTGATTATAAATATGACCCACGTGTTGTATTTATTGAAGATAGATATTGGATTACTTGGTGTAATGGTTACCATGGTCCAACCATTGGTATTGCGTACACTTTTGATTTTAAAGAATTTCATCAATGTGAAAATGCCTTTTTACCGTTCAATAGAAACGGAGTATTATTTCCAGAGAAAATTGACGGAAAATATGCAATGTTAAGTCGCCCGAGCGATAACGGACATACTCCTTTTGGAGATATTTATATCAGTTATAGTCCTGATATGAAATACTGGGGAGAACACCGTTGTGTAATGAAGGCAACTCCTTTTGAAGATTCTGCTTGGCAGTGTACAAAAATTGGTGCTGGAGCTGTACCTATTTTAACAGAAGATGGGTGGTTGATGATTTATCATGGTGTTATTAATACCTGTAATGGTTTTAGATATGCGATGGGATCGGCTATTTTAGACAAAGAGGATCCGAGCAATGTATTGTTTAGAACCCAACCTTATTTATTAGGACCTGCGGAACCGTATGAACTTGCTGGTGATGTCCCTAATGTAGTATTCCCATGTGCGGCTTTGCATGATTTTGAAAAAGATAGAATTGCCATTTATTACGGTGCAGCAGATACTGTGGTGGCAATGGCTTTTGCTAACATCAGCGAATTGTTGCAGTATACAAAAGATAATAGTTTATAAAAACACATTTTATGTTCTCAAAATTTAATTTTTTAAGTATCATTATTGGATGTTTTTCTTTGGTGGCTTGTGCTCAAAATACGAAAGATATAACTCCTGAAACCTATGTGGCTTTTCAAACTGACGAAGCCATCACTATTGATGGAGAAGCATCGGAAAAGTCATGGTCAAGTGTGGCATGGTCAAATGCTTTTATAGATATAGAAGGTGTGAAAAAACCAACCTACAAGACGCAAGTCAAAATGATGTGGGATGATAAGAACTTTTACATTCTAGCGCAGATGGAGGAACCTCATGTATGGGGGGACATTACGAAAAGAGACGAAATCGTTTTCTATAATAACGATTTTGAAGTGTTTATAGATCCTGATGGAGATACGCACAATTATTATGAATTGGAATTAAATGCCTTAAACACTGTATGGGACTTATTCATTACTAAACCGTATAGAGAAGGAAATGTGGTGTTAAACGATTGGACACTTACAGGCTTAAAATCGGCGGTAAAAGTGCATGGTACATTAAACGATGCAACTGATACTGATAAGGGTTGGACCTTAGAATTGGCAATCCCTTGGGCGGCATATAAAAAATCTTACTTTGAAAAAAATGTACCTAAAGATGATTTTTGGAGAGTTAATTTCTCTAGAGTTAATTGGAATTTTGATGTAGTAGATGGAAAATATGCACGTAAAAAAGATACAGAAGGAAAATACTTACACGAATACAACTGGGTATGGTCACCAACGGGGGTAATTAATATGCACGAACCAGAAAAATGGGGATATGTGTACTTTAGCTCTAAAATGGCAGGAGAGACAGCTACTTTTACAATTCCACAAGACGAGAAAGTTAAATGGGAAATGTACAGTTTGTTAAGAGCTCAAAAAGCCTACCATTCTAAACATAAACAGTACGCAACAAGTATCGATAGTTTAATCTCAAAGCAAATTATTGTAGATCATAAAACATTAAATCCTATTATAGAAAATCATAGTACAGGATGGAATATTACCGTTATTAGCCCTTTTTCAAACAAAACATTAATCATTAAAGAAGATGGAAAATTCATTTCTAAGTAAAAATTTAATTAAAATAACAAGTATTGCAACGTTGTTTCTACTCGTTATAATAGCAGCATGCTCCGAGAAAAAAGATGCCAACAAAGAGGTTGCAGAGGCCGAAGCTCCATTTGAATTTGGAGTTTGGATTACCGCAAATGACAAAAAAACAGACGACGAATACGTAGCAGAATTTGCAAAATATAAAGATGCAGGAATAGACGAGGTGTTGATTAACACTGGAACAGATCCTGTATTGTTGAAACGAGTGAGTCCAATCGCAATAAAAGCAGGTTTAAAAGTACATGCTTGGATTATGACTATGAATCGCCCTGGTGATAAAGTTGCTTTACAACATCCAGAATGGTATGCCGTGAGTAGAGAAGGGAAATCTTGTTTCGATACCCGTCCTTATGTTGGGTATTACCAATGGCTATGTCCTAACAGAGAAGAGTCTCGTAACCATATCTTAGGATTGGTGGAAGAACTGGCGAAAGTAGAAGGAATAGAAAGTGTCCATTTGGATTATATCCGTTTTTCTGATATTTTCTTACCTATTGGATTGTTACCTAAATACGATTTAGTTCAGGAAACAGAAATGGCAGAATATGATTTCTGTTACTGTGATGTTTGTATCGAAAAATTCCAAAAAGAGCATCATAAAAACCCATTAGAAAGTGCCAATACTTCTATCGATATGGAATGGAAACAATTCCGTTTGAATAGTGTAAAAAACATCGTAAATGATGCTTATAAAATTGTACACAAACACAACAAACGTTTAACAGCGGCTGTATTTCCATATCCTGAAATGGCTGACCATATGGTGCGTCAACGTTGGGATAAATGGAATATTGATGAAGTATACCCAATGATTTATCACGGTTTTTATAACGAAGAGATTGACTGGATTGGTTATGCTACTAAACAAGGTGTTGAAGATGTAAAAGATAAAGGAATTGGAGTAAATACAGGTATTTACATGCCTCCTTTCAAATCGGCACAAGAAGTAAAAGATGCCATTATGTTTGCTAAAGACAATGGTGCTAAAGGAGTGACTTTCTTTGATGGTCCTGCTTTAAAACCAGAATATTTAAAAGCAATTAAAGAAACAAAAGAAAGTTTAAAATAATTCAATTTGAAATAGCTATTTATTAGAGGTCTTCGATGTAAGATTTTTAATAAATAGCTTTTTTTTTGAGACCAATTATAAGAGCATACAAAATGAAGAAAACAGGACTATTTATTATAGCCATGATCATGCTGGCCGTAGGATGTCAAAAAGAAGGGAAAAAGTCGGTAAGATTAGTGGACTATGTAAATCCGTTTATAGGAACTGATGGTCCTGGAAATACCTATCCTGGGGCTACAGTACCCTTTGGAATGGTGCAATTAAGTCCTGATATTGGGATCCCTGGTTGGGATCGTATTGCAGGATATTATTATAAAGATTCTATTATATCAGGATTTTCTCACCTACATTTGACAGGAACAGGTGCTGGTGATTTATATGATATTTTAGTCATGCCTACCAATAGTCGTTTTTCAAAACGCATGAAGGCAAACAATCACAAACCATTTTCTAGTTTTTCTCATGAACAGGAAACAGCAAGTCCAGGATATTACAGTGTGGATTTGTTGGATTATGGCATCAAGGCAGAATTAACTGCTACCCGTAGAACAGGAATTCATCAGTATACTTTTCCTAAGGACGACGCTTCAAAAATAACCATCGACTTGGGCTATGCCTTAAACTGGGACAGTCCTACAGATACTTATATAAAAGTAGTGGACAATAGTACTATTGAGGGCTATAGAAAATCATCGGGATGGGCAAAAGACCAACGTGCTTATTTTGTGATGAAATTATCAAAACCTTTTGATAGTTATGAGTTGTACAGCAATGATACACTTTCTAGTACTCCTGCAAAAAGTAAAAATACCCGTATTGTTTTAAACTATAAAACAGGGAATAACGAAAAAATTATATTAAAAACGGGCTTGTCTACTGCTAGCATTGCTGGAGCACATAAATCTTTAGTGAACGAAGCTCCTGATTTTAATTTTGAGAATTATAAAAGAAAAGCGAGTGAAGTGTGGGAAAATGAGTTGAATAAAATTGAGATTTCAACAGCCGATACCACTAAAAAAAATATTTTTTATACCATGATGTATCAATCCATGTTAGCACCTACTTTGCTAAGTGATCATGATGGTTTTTATAAAGGAGCAAATCACCAAACTGAAAAAGCGGTTGGTTTTGACCGTTACGATACCTTTTCTTTATGGGATACCTACCGTGCAGCGCATCCTTTATACACTATTTTACATCCCAATCGTACGTCGGATATGATCAACAGTTTGTTGGCACATTACCAAGAAACCGGGTTGTTACCTGTATGGTCAATGCAAGGGAATGAGACCAATATGATGATTGGTTACCATGCCGTGCCTGTGGTTGTAGATGCGTATTTTAAAGGGATTCAGAATTTTGATGTGCAACTGGCGTTTGAAGCTTGTAAAGCGAGTGCTATGGCCGATGACCGTCAAATAGATGCTTATAAAGAAATAGGATATGTGCCTGTTGATGAAGCTCACGAAAATTGGTCCGTGTCTAAAACCTTGGAATATGCTTATGACGACTGGTGTATTGCGGAGTTTGCAAAAGCGCTAGGTAAAAAACAAGACTATGAATACTTTTTAAAACGTTCTGAGAATTGGCGAAATATGTATGATGCACAAAGTACTTTTATGCGCCCAAAACTGGGAGATGGAAGCTTTGTAAAACAGTTTGTTCCTAAGGAATATTCAGCGTATTTTTGTGAGAGTAATGCGTGGCAATATTTTTGGTCAGTACCCCAAAATATGGAGGGCTTGATAAAAGCTGTAGGCGGAAATGATGCTTTTGAGAAGAAACTTGACACAATGTTTAGTTTAACCCCTTTAGCTACGGACAAATTACCAATTTTTAGTACGGGTATGATTGGACAATATGCGCACGGGAACGAACCAAGTCACCATGTTGGATATTTGTATAATTATATCAATAAGCCTTGGAAAACGCAAAAGATTATAAGAGAGATTCTAGAAACTCAATATAAAAATACGCCTGATGGACATTGTGGAAATGAGGATTGTGGTCAAATGTCTTCTTGGTATATTTTCAGTTCTTTAGGATTTTATCCTGTAAACCCTGCGCAAGGGGTGTATAGTATTGGATCGCCGTTATTTGACAAAGCTGTATTAAATTTAGAAAATGGGAAACAGTTTGTGGTAGTAACCGTAAATAATAATGAGGATAATATCTATATCCAATCTATTAAATTAAATGGAGAAGCTATGAATCGTGGTTTTATTACACATAAAGAAATTATTCAAGGAGGAACCATTGAGTTCACCATGGGAAATAAACCAAATAAACAAATGAAGCAAGCCATGGCATTGTCTTCAAAAATGTATCAATAAAAAATAATAAAGATGGCAGGTAGAAGAAATTTTATTAAAAAAGCAGCCTTAGGTACTATTGGAATTAGTGCTGTTTTGAGTTGTAAAGAAGGGACCAATGTAGCAGTAACTGCTGTTGAAAAACCAACAAATACAAATCAAAAGAAACCTGTAATTATTTCTACTTGGAATCATGGATTACCAGCTAATGAAGCTACATGGAAAGCACTTGATACGAGCGATACTACATTGGATGCTATTGTGGAGGGAATGAAAATTCCAGAAGCAGACCCTAAAGTTAGAAGTGTGGGTTACGGTGGTTTTCCTGATAGAGAAGGAAAGGTAACCTTGGACGCTTGTATCATGGATCATAATTCAGATTGTGGATCGGTATCATTTTTACAAAATATTATGCATCCCCTTTCTGTTGCAAAATTAGTGCTACAGAAAACTCCTCATGTAATGTTAACTGGAAAAGGAGCCTTACAATTTGCAAAAGAGCAAGGTTTTAAAGAAGAAAATTTACTGACCAAGCAAACAGAGAAAGACTGGTATACATGGATGGAAAAATCCAAATATGCTCCGGTGATTAATACAGAAAACCACGATACCATCAGTATGTTGGTATTGGACAAAGAAGGGAATCTTTCTGGTGGATGTACCACGAGTGGTGCCGCATGGAAAATGCATGGCCGAGTGGGTGATTCACCCATTATAGGTGCGGGCTTGTTTTTAGACAATGAAGTAGGGGCAGCAGCTGCTACTGGATTGGGAGAAGCAGTGATCAGAACCGCTGGATCTGCCATGGTAGTGGAGTTAATGCGCCAAGGAAAATCGCCTTATGATGCCTGTAAAGAAATCGTAGAACGTATTTTTAACAAGCACAAGAACCACCGCGATATGGGATACCTGCAAGTAGGATTTATCGCTTTAAATAATAAAGGTGAGCATGGAGCTTACAGCCTTAGATCCGGATTTAACTATGCCATACATGATGAAAAAGATGGCAATAGAATGGAAGATGCCCAATTTAAAATGACTTGGGACGATTAAATAAAGAATTGAGATTTTAGTATTGAGATTGGATACAGGAATTAAGACGCTGGACGCTCATTACCACTGAATAAAAGCTTGAAAGATAATCTTGTTAATGATGATTTTTTCTCCTCATAGGGGAGACTAGGAACAGACAACCAGCAACTAACAACAAATAAAGTACAACCAACAACAACATATTATGACAACAAACTACCCTATAAAATTCGAACCAATATTAAAAGATAAAATTTGGGGAGGAGACAAATTGAAAGCATTGTTTAACAAGAAATCTACGAGAGATGATATTGGCGAGAGCTGGGAAATATCAGATGTAAATGGCAATGTTTCTGTGGTGACCAATGGCCCTTTAAAAGGACAAAATTTACAAGAGATCTTAAAAGCACATAAAGGTGACTTGGTTGGACAAAAAGTATATGAGAATTTTGGAGATAATTTTCCTTTATTAATCAAATTCATTGATGCTAAAGAAGCGTTGAGCATTCAAGTACATCCAGATGATGTTTTGGCAAAAGAACGTCATAACTCGTTTGGGAAAACCGAAATGTGGTATGTAATGCAAGCGGAAGATCATGGCGATTTAATTGTTGGATTTAATAAAGACGTAAGTAAAGAATCGTATGTGGAGCATTTAGAAAACAAGCAATTGTTGGAAATAATGAACCAAGAAAAAGTACAAAAAGGTGCTTGTTATTTTATTCCTACGGGACGTATTCATGCCATTGGAGCAGGAGTATTGTTGGCGGAAATTCAACAAACAAGTGATATTACCTATCGTGTGTATGACTGGGACCGAGTAGATGATCAAGGTAATGGTCGTGAATTACATACAGAAATGGCATTGGATGCTATTAATTACAAAGCAGAATCTAAATATACGACTGATTATGATACCGTTGTAAACGCCTCTTCACCGATGGTGGATTGTGAGTATTTTACTACAAATATGGTAGCGGTAGATGGCGAATTGGCTATTGATAATACAGCGAAAGATTCATTCGTAATTTATATGTGTGTGGAAGGAGAAGCACGTATCCATTTTGGAGATAACCAGTTTGAAACGGTATTGAAAGGAGAAACTATCCTGATCCCTGCAAGCCTTAAATCTTATCAAATTAAATCAGAAGTTTATTCTGAATTATTAGAAGCGTATATAAAATAATTAATCCCCCATAATAGTCAATTTATGAAGTATTCAGTTCGTTTAGTTTTTATGATCGCTGTGGCGATATTTTCATTGAGTTCATGTACAAAATCTAGCAAAGTTTTTGTAGAAAATGACATAAAAATTATTCCTAAACCAGTATCCTTAGTATTAAATGAAGGCGTGTTTGAATTTAATAAAAACACGGTGTTTGTTGTAAATAATGAAGCTCAGCATGAAATTGCTGCTGCTTTAACGAAGAAACTAAAGGCCGCTGCAGGATTGGATATTCAAATTGTAAAAACTGCGGTTAAAACTAATTTTATCACCTTTTTACAAGACGATTCATTGGCAAGCGAAGGGTATACCTTAAATGCGAATGCTGGGAAAGTTAGCATATCCGCAAAAACGAATGCTGGTTTTATTTATGGCTTGGAAACAATTCGCCAATTATTACCTGTAACTATAGAAAGTAGTACACAAGTAGCAGGGGAAGCATGGGTAATTCCAGCGGTGGATATTAAAGATGAACCTCGCTTTAAATGGCGTGGATTGATGTTGGATTTATCCCGTCACTTTTTTGATAAAGATTATTTGAAAAAGACCATCGATGGCTTGGCCATGCATAAAATGAATGTATTGCATTTGCATTTAGTGGATGATCAAGGGTGGCGTATAGAAATAAAAAAATACCCAAAACTTACAGAAATTGGAGCTTGGAGAGTAGACCAAGAAGAACTTTCTTGGAATGGAAGAGAAGTTACAACTGCTGATCAAAAAGGAACTTATGGTGGATTTTTGAGCCAGGAAGATTTAAAAGAAGTAGTGGCATACGGACTCTTAAAAAACGTGGAGATTGTTCCAGAAATAGAAATGCCTGCACATGTATCTAGTGCTATCGCATCTTATCCTGAACTATCTTGTTTTGACACTAAAATAGGGGTGCCTTCTGGTGGATTATGGCCTATTACAGATATTTACTGTGCAGGAAAAGAGCCTACTTTTGAGTTCTTAGAAAATGTATTGTTAGAAGTAATGGATATTTTTCCTTCTAAGTACATTCATATTGGAGGTGATGAAGCAACCAAAACTAATTGGAATAAATGCCCGCATTGTAAAAAACGTATGAAAACTGAAGGCTTGGCAAATGCAGAAGAATTGCAAAGCTATTTTATAAAGCGTATGGAGAAATTCATCAATTCTAAAGGGAAGAAACTTGTCGGTTGGGATGAGATTTTAGAAGGAGGATTGGCACCAGATGCTACCGTAATGAGTTGGAGAGGAGTAAAAGGAGGATTGGAAGCAGCAAAGCATGGAAATGATGTGGTGATGACTCCAGGATCTCACTGTTATTTTGATCATTATCAAGGACCTAGAAATGATGAGCCTCAGGCTTGGGGAGGATATACTCCATTGAGTAAAGTATATACTTTTGACCCTGTTGTGGATGGAATGACAGCGGAAGAAGCGAGTCATGTATTAGGAGGTCAAGCTAATTTATGGGCAGAATTTGTGCCTACGGAAGCGCATTCAGAATATATGATTTACCCACGTATTGGAGCTTTGGCAGAAACTGTTTGGAGTCCAAAGGAATCTAGAAACTGGGATGATTTTTCAACACGTATGTTGTCTATGTTTGAGCGCTATGAAAATTTAGGAATGAATTATGCGAAAAGCGTGTATTTAATTACAGCCAATACGAAGATGAATTTAGAAACAAACCAATTGGAAATCACATTACAAAATGAATTTTCTAATTCTGATATTCGTTATACTATCGATGGAAGTGATGTTACTGAGAAGGCCATCAAATACATTGATCCTATTCAATTGACAAAAACAACAACCTTAAAAGCATCTCTATTTAGTAAGGGAAGTCCAATAGGAAAGACATTTGAAAAAACGATAAATTTCCATAAAGTTGCAGGTAAAAAAGTGAACTATATTCAAAAATATAGTGATAAATACAAAGGCCCTAGTGATTTTGGATTGGTAAATGTATTGAGAGGTTCAAAGAATTTTCATGATGGTCAATGGCAAGGTTGGATTGGAAATGATATGGAAATTGTAATGGATACAAAAGGAATTTCTTTTGACACTATTACCGTAGGGTCTATGGAAGATCAAGGCTCAGGAATTCACTTTCCTGTAGCGATAAATGTATTGGTCTCTAATGATGGAAAAGTATTTACAAAAGTTGGTGAAATTGCACGTCCTTTTGCTAAAAATGCAGAATCAGAATTAAAAGATTTTGTAATTTCTGTTGAGGCACAAAAAGCTGCTTTTGTAAAAATCATTGCAAAAAACCATCAAATAAATGCAAATGGTGGCGGATCTTGGTTGTTTATAGACGAAATTTTAATTGACTAAATGAAAACATTTTTTAACTATATAATAATCTTTTTTGTTGGGATTTCGTTGCTTTCATGTACTTGTAAAGAAGCGCGTGTTTATACAGAATCTGACATTAACATTATTCCAAAACCTGTAAAAACAGTTTTGAATAAAGGTGTTTTTGAAATTGATAAAAACACTACTGTTACTACTTTTGAAGGGATGTCAGTGGAAGCTGTAAAACTTTTAAAAAGTAAAATGAATCGCGCTGCTGGTATAGCATTGAAACAGGTAGATCCGGCAAGTAACACGACTGATAACGCTATTGTGTTTACAAGGGATACTAGCTTGTTGAAAGAAGCATATGTGCTAGCTATAAATTCAAAAATTGTAACTATAAAAGCAAATAGTAATAGAGGCTTTTTGTATGCTGTTCAAAGCTTGTTGCAATTATTACCAGAGGAAATTGAAAGTATTACCCATCAAAATGATATCATTTGGGAGGTTCCTAACGTAACCATTACGGACCAACCTCGATTTAAATGGCGTGGTTTGATGTTGGACGTTTCTCGTCACTTTTTTAAAGTCGCTTATATCAAGGATGTGATTGACGGATTGTCGATGCATAAAATGAACGTATTGCATTTACATTTAGTCGATAGCCAAGGCTGGCGTATAGAAATAAAAAAATATCCAAAATTAACAAGTGTTGGTGCTTTTAGAATTGAAGCCGAGAATAAGCAGCTGAACGAAATTAACGGAAAAGTTAAAGGCTACGAGCAAACACTTGGTGGTTTTTATACACAAGCAGCTATCAAAGAAATTGTGGCCTATGCAACAGCAAAAGGAATTGAAGTAATTCCTGAAATAGAAATGCCAGCACATGTTCATAGCTCGGTGGCCGCTTATCCTAGTTTAAGTTGTGGGGTATATTCAGAGGATGTTTCTTCTAAAACTAATTGGGAGAATCCAGGAATGTACTGTGCAGGAAAGGAATCCACATTTGAGTTTTTGGAAAATGTATTGTTAGAGGTTATGCCTTTATTTCCTTCTAAATATGTCCATATTGGAGGAGATGAAGCAGGAAAAGCAACATGGAAAAAATGCTCTGATTGTCAAAAAAGATTGAAATCGGAACAGCTGAAAAATGAAGATGAATTACAGAGCTATTTTATCAAACGTATGGAGAAATTCCTAAGTTCAAAAGGTAAGAAGCTAATTGGTTGGGACGAAATTTTAGAAGGTGGTCTTGCTAAAGATGCTACCGTCATGAGTTGGAGAGGTGTTCAAGGAGGATTGGAAGCCGCAAAACACGGGAATGATGTGGTGATGACGCCTGGATCTCATTGTTATTTTGACCACTATCAAGGTCCTAAAAATGAAGAGCCATTGGCTTGGGGTGGGTTTACTACCTTGAGTAAAGTATATGAATTTGATCCTATTGTTGAAGGAATGACTGCAACAGAAGCGGCACATGTTTTAGGTGGGCAAGCCAATTTATGGTCTGAATATATTCCTACGGAATCACATTCTCAATATATGATATATCCTCGTTTAGCTGCTATGGCGGAGGCGGTTTGGAGTCCCAAGGAATCGAGAGATTGGGAGTCGTTTTCGAACCGATTATTTTCATTACTAAAGCGTTATGAATATGCAGGTATTAATTATGCTAAAAGTGCATTCTTAGTAATTCCTGAAGCTACCATTACAAAAGATAAAAAGGAGTTAGAAATTAATTTAAAAAATGAATTCATAGGAACTGATATACGTTATACAACAGATGGAAGTGCTGTAATAGCAAGTTCTAAAAGATACACGAAACCATTTGTTATTTCTAAAACTACAGAAGTAAAAGCATCTGTTTTTGAAGCAGAAGAATCCGTAGGAAAATTAATGGATCAATTGTTCGTATATCATTATGGAGTAGGTAAAAAGGTTGAATACCTGACTGGTTATAACAGCAGTTATAAAGGAGTTGGCGGGTATACTTTAGGAAATACAGTAAGAGGGAGTAAGAACTTTCACGACGGACAATGGCAAGGTTGGTTGGATAAAGACATGAATGTTGTCATAGATTTAGAAAAAGAAACCGAACTGACTAAAGTGACCATTGGAGCAATGGAAAACCAAATTCCAGGAATTTATTTCCCTGTAGGATTTAAAGTGTTGGTATCTCAGGATGGTATCAATTTTAAAGAAATAGGGCTTTTAGAAAGAAGTTTTGTAAAAAATGAAACACCTGTTTTAAAAGATTTTGAAATTAAGTTAGCCCCTTCCAAAGCAAGATATGTAAAAGTAATTGCGCAAGGATATAAAAAGCAACAGGGGAGAGGCGGAGTATTTATTTTTATTGATGAAATTTTAATCAATTAAGAAATTAGAAAGAAGATTGGCATGTAAATGCTGTAGATATAAAATGAGAATTATGATGAAATACGTTTTACAATTTGTTATAGTAATGCTATTATTTTCTTGTGGAAAGCAAGAGAACACACAGCATAGTAAAGCACCAGTAGGTGATTTAGTAGATCTAGTAAACCCGTTAATGGGAACTGATTCTGAGTTTAAATTATCTAATGGAAATACCTACCCTGCGATTGCAACGCCATGGGGAATGAATTTTTGGACACCAATGACCAATAATATGGGAGATGGATGGACGTACAAATACGATGATTATAAGATTCGTGGAATCAAGCAAACACATCAACCAAGTCCTTGGATTAATGATTATGCGGCGTTTTCTTTAATGGCTACGACTGGTGAATTAAAATTTCAAGAGGACGAACGTGCTTCTTGGTTTTCACACAAAGCAGAAACGGTAAAGCCACATCACTATTCGGTGTATTTGGCAGATTACGATGTAGTCGCTGAGGTAACACCTACGGAAAGAGCTGCTCAGTTTAAATTTACCTTCCCGGAATCAGAGGAGTCATACATTATTTTAGATGCCTTTTTTAAAGGTTCTATGGTAAAAATCATTCCAGAAGAGCGTAAAATAATTGGATATTGTAGAAATAATAGTGGAGGAGTTCCAGAAAACTTTCACAATTATTTTGTGGCGGAATTTGATAAGGATTTTGAAGTTAATCACACTTGGAATGACGGTTGGGAATTAACTAAGAATTCTGTAGATAGCGAAGGAGATCACGTTGGTGCGGTTATAGGGTTTAAAACCAAAAAAGGAGAAGCGGTGCATGTAAAAGTGGCCTCGTCTTTTATTAGTCCTGAACAAGCTCAGATTAACTTGTCAAGAGAAATTGGAGCAGATACTTTTGATCAAACAAAAGAAAAAGCGAAGCAAGCTTGGGAAAAAGAATTGAGTCGTATTGTTGTAGAAGACAATAATCAAGATAATTTGAAGACCTTTTACTCTAGTTTATACCGTGTATTACTATTCCCAAGAAAATTTTATGAGTTTGACAAAGACAATAAAGTAGTGCATTACAGTCCTTATAATGGTGAAGTATTGCCAGGATATATGTTTACAGACAATGGTTTTTGGGATACATTTAGAGCGGTATTTCCATTTTTTAACATGATGTATCCAGAATTGAATGGACATATTATGGAAGGATTGGCCAATACATATAAAGAATCTGGATGGTTGCCAGAATGGGCAAGTCCTGGACATAGAGATTGTATGGTGGGATCTAATTCTGCCCCTATTATTTCTGATGCTTTCTTAAAAGGAGTGAAAGATATGGATACAGAAGTGTTATTAGAAGCCATGTTAAAAAATGCAACGCAGCAGGAAGGAAGACCTGTAAATTCTGTCGGTAGAGCTGGTGTGGATTATTATAATGAACTGGGATATGTACCTTATAATGTAGGAATCAATGAAAACGCAGCACGTACTTTAGAGTATGCGTATGCTGATTTTACCATTGCCAAGATGGCAGAGAAACTAGGAAAAACGGAGCTTGCAGAAAAGTACTTTAAGCAATCTATGAATTATAAAAATTTATTTGATCCAAGTACTAATTTAATGCGTGGAAAAAATAAAGAAGGAGATTTTCAATCACCATTTAATCCATTGAAATGGGGTGATGCCTTTACTGAAGGGAATAGTTTACACTATACGTGGTCTGTTTTTCACGATGTGGATGGATTGATTCAATTAATGGGAGGAAAAGATGTTTTTGCTGCAAAACTAGATGAAGTTTTTGTGATGCCTCCTACTTTTGATGCCTCTTATTACGGACAAACAATTCACGAAATTAGAGAAATGCAAATTGCCAATATGGGGAATTATGCGCACGGAAATCAACCAATACAACACATGATTTACTTGTATAATTTCGCTAATCAACCTTATAAAGCACAAGCTAGAGTAAGAGAGGTGTTGACAAAATTATATTCAGCTACTCCTGATGGATATTGTGGAGATGAGGACAACGGTCAAACTTCTGCTTGGTATGTCTTTAGTTCTTTAGGGTTTTATCCTGTAACTCCAGGAGTGGATCAATATGTAATTGGGAGCCCATTGTTTGACAAAGCAACCATACATTTAGAAAATGGAAATTCGTTTGAAATTACTTCTAAAAATAACTCAAAAGACAATTTTTACATCCAAGGTGCTTCTTTAAACGGTACTGATTATGCTAAGAATTATTTGAATTTTGATGATATTCAAAATGGAGGTTCTTTATTATTTGATATGGGTGCAAAAGCGAATACTTCATGGGGTACTGCTGATGAAGCTGTACCATATTCATTAAGTACTGCTAAAAAATAGAGACGTTTTTAAAACTGAAACTGAAAATTATGATTCAGAGTAAAATCTCAAAAGTTGTTTTATTGTGTGTGTTATTTCTAGTATCTAACACCTTGTTTGCCCAATTGTGGATGGTAGATCCTTTGGAAGCTATTTATCCCGATAAAAATGATGTAGAAACACAGTATAAATCTTGGACCCTACATAATGCTATTGGCATGGATGCGGAGGTTCATGTATTACTGAAACTACCAATCCAAAGTCATTTTTCCATGGCGGTTACCCTAGATGGAAATGATGTTTCAAGTGAGGTTTTAAGTAAACTGATTGCGGTTCCTGTAGAGCAAAATACAGGAGTGGATAGTAGAACAGAACAGTATCTAGGAAAAAAGAATCCCGACGTAATCAGAAGGGCTCCTTTTGATATTTTTGAAGTGATTGAACCTGTTACTGCCTCAGAATTTGTGAGTGAGTCTGTGTATTCTGCGTATAAAATTACTATTCCGAGGAGTAAGTTAGAAAAAAAAGGTGCTTATAAAGTACATGTTTCTATAAAAGGAAATGATATTTCTTATGCAGGAAATTTCCATATAAAAGTATATGATGTGGAGCTGCCTCTAGCCAAGGATTCAAAGTTTTTTTATACGAATTGGTTTAATTTGAGTAAAATGGAATCTCAATATAAACTAGAACGATGGTCAGACAATTGGTTTGCAATGTTGCATAAATACGCAGCTTTGATGGCACATGGACGTCAAAACTCTATCTCTATCCCGGGAGAATTGATCACCTATAAAAATGGAACGTTTAAATTAGATGAAGATAAAATGTTGCGATTTATCGATGTGTTTAGAGCACATGGATTTAAATATTTTGAATCGGCACATATTATGAATCGTGGAGATAATGACGACTGGGGTGATGCAGAACTTAAGGTTGCACTGACTAAGAATCGCTATTATACGGAGCATGGAAAAGAAGACGTTGCGCAACTTATTACCTTGATTAAAAACTTTACTACCCGAAATAATTTGACAAATAATTGGTTGCAACATATTTCTGACGAACCTACGGCTGTAAATGCTGCTTGTTATAAAGACGTTGCCAAACAATTGAAGACGGTGTTCCCAGAAATCAGGATAATGGATGCTACCAATGCACGTGAAAGTTTGGCTGGTGCTATCGATATTTGGTGTCCTATCATCAATGATTTTCAAGAGAATGAAACCTTTTTTAGAGGTCGTGAATCCAAAGGAGAACAGGTACTTGTATACACCTGTTTAATTCCTGGAGGAAAATGGTTAAACAGAACCTTGGATCAGGAAAAACTCAGACAAGTATATTTTGGATGGGGAGCAGCTCATTATAATACTGGGGGTTATTTACATTGGGGACTGAATCAATATTTTGCGGATCCATACAAACAAAGTGTTGTAAAACATCACGCTCCAGGAGCAGCTGCTAATAATTTTTTGCCGGCCGGAGATACGCATATTGTGTACCCAGGAGCGCAAGGGCCATTGTCATCTATTCGTTTTGAATCACACCGATTGGGAATTGAAGATTATGATTTATTGCAGTTGTTGAAACAAAAAAACAAGCAAAAATACAATCAAATTATAGCGGAACTATTCAGAACGTATACCGACTATAATATAGATGTGAAAGCCTATAGAAAGGCTAAAAAACAGTTGTTAAAAGCATTGAAATAATTTAATTAGAAAAATAGTACAATATGAAAGATACGCTATTATTAAAAACATATATTGCTGTGGTTGTTGCATTTATTTGCATGGCAAACCAAGTGATAGCCCAGCAACCTGCTGATTTTGTGAATCCGTTTATTGGAACTTCCAATTATGGAGCTACCTACCCAGGGCCTATTGCTCCAAGAGGAATGGCGAGTATCAGTCCCTTTAACGTGGCTGGTCCTCAAAATATGCCATTGGAAAAAGACAGCCGATGGTTGTCCAATCCTTATGTGAATGAAAACACCTTTTTAACAGGGTTTTCTCAAGTCAATTTAAGTGGTGTTGGTTGTCCAGACCTAGGAGTGTTGCTATTGATGCCTACTACGGGGGATTTGGAAACAGATCATTTAAAATATGGAACCACCTATTCTAACGAAGTTGCAAAAACAGGCTATTATAGTACAACCCTTGACAAGTATAATGTAAAAGGAGAATTTACTGCAAGTAAAAGAGTAGGGGTTAGCAAGTTTACTTTTCCAAAAGGAACATCCAATGTATTGTTAAACCTTGGATTGGGATTGACCAATGAAGAAGGGGCGATGGTAAAAATAGTGTCGTCTACAGAAATCGAAGGAATGCGTAGCGTTGGATCGTTTTGTTATAACAGTCCAGATGCCGCTTATCCTGTGTATTTTGTGGCGAAGTTTTCAAAACCTGCAGATGCATTTGGTGTGTGGAAAAAACCAGAAACCTATGAAGGTGTAGAGGCACAATGGATGGGCTATAATGGAAAAACACGTATCATGGAAAACGCTACGCGAATGGTCGTTGGAAATGAAATTGGAAGCTACTTTACATATAATTTTGATGCAGCATCTTCTGTGGAAGTAAAAATTGGAGTGTCGTATGTAAGTATTGAAAATGCACGTGAGAACTTGGAGAAAGAAACCGGTAACAAAACTTTTGAAACCGTATATCAAGAAACCTACAATGAGTGGAACAACCTATTGTCAAGAATCAAAGTAGAAGGAGGAACAAAAGATGATACAACTATTTTTTACACCGCTTTGTACCACACATTGATTCACCCGAATACATTGAATGATATAAATGGAGAGTATCCAGAAATAAAAACGGGTAAGATTGGGTCTACCGATGGAACGCGATTTACCGTATTTTCTTTATGGGATACCTACCGTAACTTACATCAGTTGATGTCCTTGGTATATCCACAACAACAGTCGGACATGGTAAAAAGCATGATTGATATGTACGATGAGAATGGATGGTTGCCAAAGTGGGAATTGAATTCTACAGAGACATTCACCATGGTGGGAGACCCTGCAAGTATTGTGATTACGGACACCTATTTAAAAGGAATTCGTGATTTTGATGTAGAAAAAGCCTACGAAGCGATGTTAAAGGGAGCGGATCAAATTGCCAATAACCCTGTTCGTCCAGGATTAAAGAGTTATATAGAAAAAGGCTTTTTACCTGCAAAATCAGGAGGTTCTGTTTCTACAACAGAGGAATACAATACAGCCGATCATGCCATTGCTTTATTGGCAAAAGAACTGGGTAAGACGGATGACTACAAGCGTTTTAAACAACGTTCGTTGTCGTACAGAAACTTGTTTGATAAGAAATTTGGTTTACTACGTCCTAAAAATGCAGACGGTTCTTGGTATGAGCCATTTGATCCAGATGCAGGAGCAAATTTTGCTAAAAATGTTGGATATATAGAAGGGAATGCTTGGCAATATGCTTTTATGGTACCTCATGATATTAAAGGATTGATGAAATTAATGGGAGGTCCAAAGCAGTTTTCAAAAAACTTACAACATGTTTTTGATACCGATCAATTTGATATGGCAAATGAGCCAGATATCGCCTATCCTTATTTATTTAATTATGTAAAAGGACAGGAATGGCGTAGTCAGCAAACAGTACATAAATTGGTACGTGAATACTTCCAAAATAAACCGGCTGGTTTACCAGGAAATGACGATACAGGTACCATGTCAGCTTGGTTAGTCTATTCAATGATGGGAATATATCCTGTTTCTCCAGGAGAAACTAGCTATGCTATTACTACCCCTATGTTTGATAAAGTAACTATTCAACTAGATTCCAAATTCTATAATAGTTCGGAATTGGTAATTAAAAAAGGAAAAAAATCAACAGGGAAAATTTCTAAAATCTTACGTGATGGAAAACGCCATAAAGGATTTTTTATAGACCATAAATCCTTAACGGATAGTAGTGAATTAGAGATCATTTTAAAATAAATATAGAAATTTCAAATGAAAAAAATTATATATGTTGCTAGTGTCCTATTGTTTTCTGTAGGGTCGTTATTTGCACAAGAGCCAACAACACATGATGTTTTTAATAATCAACCTTTAAATTTTAACGGAGATAAAGGAACAGATACAGAAACAGTACGTTTACAAGCTGGGCGTGTTATATATAAAAAAGTAAGCATGCCTACCTTTAAAAAAGGAACGGATGTTTGGGTAAATTTAACCGTTCGCTCCAATGGTGACCGATGGGATAAATCGGGGTCTTGCTTTGTGATTACAGATCCAAGTCAAATTTCTATCTTGGATGTATCTGAAAAAAAAGCAAGTTTTCCTGAAGCAGCGGCTATTGAAAGCAAGTTTCGTGGTGTATTAGCTACAGATACCTATAAACCGGCTTTGGAAATCATGCGCTTTATGACGCCTTTTGGCGTGGGGCATTACAGTAATGATATCGGGAAACATAGAAAGCCTGTGTATATTCCTGTTTGGGAAAAAGAAGTAAAATGGCAACATGATATTTCTGATTTGGTAAGCATGGTAAGTGGTGATTTTTATGTGGGTGTTTGGATTGATTCATGGACTGCAGAAGGATATGCGGTAGATTTGAGTTTTACGTATTCAAACCGTCCTAAAAAGCAGGTAAAAGTAATGCCTTTGGTAAATAACGTTCCTTATGTAAGTGGACAGGATATTCCGGATTTCTTTGCGCGTACGGATGTAGATTATAGTTTCGAATTACCTAAAAATGCCAAAAATGTGCAACTAAATTACATCACTACAGGACATGGTGGACATGAAGGAGGTGATGAGTTTATCAAAATAAAAAACAGTGTGTACTTTAACCAGAAGTTGGTCATAGATACCATTCCTTGGCGTGACGATTGTGCTTCTTTTAGACGTTTTAACCCTACATCTGGCGTGTGGTTGAAAAAAGACACGGCGTCTTATATAGATTTTAAAGCTAGAAAATATTTAAAAAAGGAAATTGAAGAACGTATTGCTTCTTCGGATTTGTCTCGTTCTAATTGGTGTCCAGGTTCCTCTGTAAAGCCGTTTGTGGCCAAATTAGGAGATTTGAAAAAAGGAACACATCATTTAAAAATTAGTATTCCAGCAACCGCGGCCTTTGATGATAAATTGAATCATTGGTTGGTGTCTGCGTATTTGACTTTTGAAGAATAAAAATAATCCTACAGTATTGAGCGAAAAGAATTGGTTCAATACTGTAGGATATTAAAATAAAATGTACCTTTGAATAGAAGGAAGTCATTTTTTTTAACCAATTAACTAAACCGCTTTAGTTTTACTTTGAAGAAATTATATTTAAAAGATATCGCAAAGAGTTTGGGCTTGTCTAAAACCACTGTTTCATTTGTTTTAAATGACAAGGGGGATGCCAATAAAATAAATAAGGACACGCAAAAACGCATTTTAGATTTTGCTGAAAAATACAATTACAAACCCAATCAATTGGCGCGTAGTTTAAGCAGGGGAAAAACGGAAACAATAGGGTTAATTATTCCTAACATCTCAGATATTTTCTATGCTAGAATTGCGGGTTGTATCGAGGCGAAGGCCAAAGAATACGGATACACTGTAGTGTTTAGTAGTTCGAATGAAAGTGAGTCAAGTGAACGAAAGTTGATTGAATCCATGCTCAATCGTCAAGTAGATGGGCTTATTATAGCTTCTTCTCAAAAAAACGGAAAAGAAATGGAGCGATTGAAGGAACAAGAATTTCCATTTGTACTCATCGATAGACATTATCCTTCTATAACTACCAATTATGTGATTGTCAATAATTTTGAAGCGGTGAAAACTGCGACAAATCATTTATTAACTTTAGGAAATAAACGGATTGCTTTTGTAAGTATCAAATCAGGGTTGGATGCGATGACGCAACGAATGTTGGGGTATAAGGCAGCTTTAAAAGAAAAAGATATCAGCTCTTTGTTGACAAGAGAATTGTCTCAAGAAAATTATAAGGAAGAAATGCCATTGGTAATAAGTGAACTATGTAGTGGAGAGCAAGGGGTAGACGCTATCGTATTTGCGACGCATTATTTAGCTTCTGCTGGAATTAGGGCACTTAAAAATAAGAAGATTAAAATCCCTACAGAAGTGGCCCTTATTAGTTTTGACGAACTGAATGCGTTTGACCTAGTAGATCCTCCAATTACTTCCATTATTCAACCTGTTGAAATGATAGGGAATTCAGCGGTACAAATACTGATGGATTCCATTAAAAATAAAACGTTCACGACGTTTAAACATACCTTGTTAGACACTGATTTCAAAATTCGAAAATCATGTGGATTTTAATTGCAATTTTATAATAAACAAACTAAACCGCTTTAGTCATATAAACAATTATTAATATGAAGATCTTGAATGAAAATTATACACACAACGTAATTCGTTGTTGTCTGTTATTGTGTTTTATTGCCTCACATTTTTATGGCTTTAGTAGTACAGGTGATAAAGAAATGCGGAAAGGAATCCCTAAGCCAATGCATGCAGGTAATGGCCATAGTCATATACACGATGTAAACATGAGATACAAGTTGTATAACCTATGCCAAAATGATATAGAGGGGTATTCAGAAAAACTTTCAGGGCGTGATTATACGTACCCATCGTTGCGAGAGGATGCTAATAAACCATTGATCTCTCGTGCATCAACAGGGAAGTTGAATTTTGAAATATTAACAGCTTCAGTTCCGGTAGATTATTCGTCAGATGAGCTTACTTTTTTCTATTATTCGAACATTGATTTGAATATACTAGCGCCTTTTGATGTTTTTGTGAATGATAGACTATTGCTCACTTTTAGAGCCAATGAAAATGGAACTTTAGATATACTTGACAACCCTGGTAAAGGCGATGTTGATTTTGTATTGGTACGAAGAGATGAAAACAAAGATGGGGTTGGAGCATTTAGACTTACAATGCCTACAGATTTGATCTCTAAAGGAAAAAAAGTTAAAATTAAAGTACAGGGACATAAAAAAGGAAGTCGTTCGTGGTTTATGCTATTTAAAGTAAAAGATGCTGTGAAACAGTTAAAAATGGCAGCTTTAAACGAGGTTTCTTTTAGTATAAAACAACAAGGTGAATACCTTTATATAGATGCACCTAGACATTTTTCTGGCAAAAAAGTTGTAGTGAAAAGTGATGGTAAAGTGAGTGCAAAAGTGCTGTTCAAAGCGGTTGGAGATTTATCTAAAGCACATGTGAAAATTAAAACGCCCAAAAATAATTTTGCTATTATATACGATGCAACGCGTATTGATATTAGTTTTGAGAATAAGAAAGGGACCTGTGTGAAATCTGATGTAATTGGTCCCTACTTTTACCACTTCGATGTTTCTGAAAAGTCTTATTGGAAAGCTTCCATTACCAAACTATACAAACCTTCTTTGTTTAAAACCTATGCCAATTTTTTTGATGAAAAACATGAAGACGGAACGGTAGCAATATTAAATTCGAGTCATCAGGATATTGCTTGGATGGATCGTCCAGAAGTGTGTATTATTTTAAGAGATACGTTATTGTTTACGCCTGTTATAAAAGATGCATTTAGTAGAGAGGATTATGGCTTTGATGTAGAAGATGGTTTGATGTTGCGTGAATATATTGAAAGACATCCTGCCGCAAAAGATAAGATTACAACCCTGTTAAATACGAATAAATTATCCGTAGGTGCGTCGTATAATTGTCCTTATGAAGATATGTATGATGCGGAGGATTTGGTACGTCAATTTTATTTAGGTAAAAAATGGGTCAAAAAAACATTTGGTGGCTATGATTCCAAGGTGTATTGGAATGTGGATGTTCCAGGGAAAACACTTCAGTTTCCTCAAATTCTTAAAAAAGCGGGTGTCGATTTTATGGTGATAAGTCGCCATGCAAAAGGAATGTTTAATTGGCAAAGCCCGGATGGGAGTTCGGTGTTCACATATTCTCCAGGACATTATGGAGATGATTATGTACAATTGACAAAAAACCTAACAAACAAATTAAAATACGGGGCAACTCAGGTAAATTATTGGAGTCAATATTTTAAGGATAGCCAAACAATTACTCCTTTGTTGTCAAGTCAAGATATGATTCCTGCATTGGACTATACCGATTATATTAATGCTTGGAATGGTTTTAAATCAGTGAAGAACGAACAAAAAGAATCCGTACCATTATACTTGCCAACGATGGAAGTAATGACGGCTGATGAATTGATGGCCCTTGCTCAAGAAAATGCCACAAGCATTAAAACCATACAAGGTGAACGTCCAAATGTTTGGGTGTATATTCATGGGCCGGCGCATCATGAAGCTATAACAGCGAGTAGAACGGCCTCTAAATTATTACCTGCAGCAGAAAAGTTTTCGGCAGTTGCAAATACCTTAAATCCGAAACAATTCCCATACCCGTTTAAGAAATTTGATGAGGCATGGCAGGCTAAAATATATCCAGACCATGGATGGGGAGGTCATGATGGTGATATTACGGATGATTTGTTCAAATCTAAATTAGTTCAATCTAAGGTCATGGGGCAAGACTTATTAAATAAAGGGACCAATTTTATAGCGGGGCTCATTAAAACAAATGATAAAAAAGGAATACCTGTGGTTCTTTTTAATAGTTTGTCATGGGAAAGGACGGACCCTGTTTCGGTGACTGTGAATTTTGAAAAAGGAAGCGCTAAGAGTGTGGCTATAGTTTCTGATGAACAAGAGGAAATCCCTTCTCAACTTAACAATATTAAGTATTATAAAGATGGAAGTATTAAAAGCGCAAGTGTTGTTTTTATAGCAAAAGACATTCCTTCTATTGGGTATAAGACTTTTTACATTAAAGAAAGGATGAAATCCCCTAATAAATACCATTCCAAAAATGTGGCTTCAGAATATGAAAACAGTAGTTATAAAGTCAATTTTTCCGATGGAGGAATTGCACAGATTTACGATAAAGAGCTTCAAAGAAATCTTTTAGATACTTCAGATTTTAAAGGGGGCGATGTTTTTACCATGTATTCCAATGGAAATGGAGCAGGGGAGTTTGGTGATATTCAACAACCCTTTATGAAGGACTTTGATAAAGTAAGTGCGCATAATGCAACGTGGAAAATTATAGAAGATGGAAGTGTGTATACAACCTATCAATTAAAACAAGCTGTTTTACATGCTACAGTGCAGCAAGAAGTAACAATTTACCATCAGCTAAAACGGATTTTATTCCATACCGATTTATTAAATTGGGATGGTACTTTATATCGTGAGTTTAGAACTGCCTTTCCAATCGCGATGGAGGATCCACAAATAAGTCATGAAGTTCCTTTTGGAACTGTGAACGTAGGGAAAGACGAGATCCATTCTGCAGGGGATCGTTATACACCGTTATGTAAAAACGTACATCCTAGAGCCATTATAGACTGGATTGCTGCTTCCGATTCGGAAATGACCGTCACCATGAGTTCTTCTGTTGCGGCAGTAGATTGGATTGACCCAACCAAGGAAAATAAAAAGAGTGTTTTACAGCATTTATTATTGGCGAGTAGAACTTCCTGTCATTGGGAAGGAAACGAATATTCGCAAGAAGGGAGTCATAGTTATAATCACATTTTAACTTCCAACAAAGTAGGTGATATTGTTGGGAATCGTATGGCAAAACAACATAATGATCCGTTGCATGTTGTCTTATACCCGTCAAAATCTGTGCATGCCTCATTGCCTGAATCGACGAGCTTTTTTGCTATTGATAAAGGAAATATAATTATTACAGCGCTGAAGAAAGCAGAGGATGTAGATGAATTGGTACTTAGAATGTATGATACCGAAGCGATAGATTCTGAAGTTAAATTAAAATCATTTTTTAAAATAAAAGGCTTACAAAAAACTAATATTATTGAAGAAAATAGAAAACCGATTTCTAAAATTAAAGTGCCTAAGTTTAGTATCGAGACTTTTAGTTTTAAAGTGAAATAAAAGAATAACAACGACACAATTTTCTGTGGTTTTACATACACTCAAGGGCTTTTAGAAGTCCTTGAGTGTATAATACCAATTAACTATTTAGATAATTTAAAAAGTGATGTGTTTGTCTGAGAAAAGAAAATGAGTTTACATTCGCTTTCTTTTTAATCAGTGGATTGTATTTGAAGTAGCACTTTACTTTTTTTAGTAAAGAACCAGTGATTTCTAAAGAGGACTTTAATTGTACTAATTATGTGAATGTATGGTAAAAAATACTTACTAAGCAGGCTTAATAGGTATCTAAATCAATATCGTCTATATTGTCAAAATTGTCAGGATTATTAAAAATATCTTCTTCAAATTCGTCACCTAATACAATTTCACTTTCAAAGTTTTTTTCAGGAGCTTCTTCTGGAGCATCACCAAAGGCAAAAGTAACAGGTTTGGTACAGGAAGCTTTGTCTTCATCTTGTTCTGTAACCTCCACAAAAAATGTCCACATATTCATGAAATCATATACATAAATTAGTTTGTCTCCAATGTTAGGACTAGCGTCATACAATGAATAGGTACGCATACTATTGTCTACGCCATCTTCAGACATGTCAAACAAAGGAATTTCTTCCCCTTGGTTCCAATCCGGGTCTGCTTTATAAAAAGAGGCCATTTCCTGACCATTAAATCCAAAAGCTTTCGCAATTAAAAAGTGTAGGTCTTCCAAATTACTAGAATTTGCCACTACCACATCTCTAATCACATCATTTTTAACATCTAATATTATTCTATACTTCACCGCCATCTTTTGAGTTCTAATTTGCTACAAATGTACTAAATTTTAGTAATTTTATCACTTAGAAAATAAACAATGGAAAATAAAGCTGAAGTACTTGAAGTACTAAATAAAATGTGTGATAATACATTGATGGAGACCTTAAAAATTACATATACTGATTTTGGGGATGATTTTTTGACGGCAACTATGCCTGTTGATGCACGAGTTCATCAGCCAGACGGTGTGTTAAACGGAGGAGCTTCTATGGCAATGGCAGAGAGTGTAGGGAGTCCGTTATCTATGATGGTAGTGGATAGAGAAAAATATTTTGTACGTGGAATTTCGTTTTCAGCCAATCATTTACGCGGGATGAGAACTGGAATTTTGACGGCCACAGCAAGATTTATCCACAAAGGACGTACCACGCACTTAGTGGAGATTACTTTGACTAATGAAGAAGGTAAAATTGTCTCTATTTGTAAATTGACAAACATCGTTTTAGAGATTAAAAAATAATCGATTTTAATAAAATATAAAAAGAGTTTGAATAAAATTCCATCAAACTCTTTTTATACTTAACATTGCATGTACAAAAAAACAACTGTAGTTTGAACGAACAAATTTTTAAAAAACTTTCCGAATTATTGGCTTCTAAGAGCCCTTTTGTTGCTTTTAGAAAACCAAATGAAAATACGATCACTATTATTGAACAGTTGAACGATCTGTTATATGATGCATGTGATTTTGATTCAGAAGGGTTTGTTTTTGCTCCTTTTGATGCAGCTAATAAAGAGGTGTTATTTCCGTCCAAGCATATAAAAAAAACAGTTTTTTCTGTACAGGATTTACATATTGATTTTAAATATTCATCATTAGAAAATAATGAAGAAGCTAAGGAAAGTTATCTATCTTTATTAGAAAAAAGCATTACTTTTATTAAGGATTCAGCGCTTGAAAAAATTGTTATTTCTCGCAAAGAACTTGTACCTACCTCAACTGAAGGTCCGGTAGTGTTATACCAAAAACTATTAACCACTTATAGCAATGCTTTTGTGTATTTATGGGTACATCCAAAAGTTGGAACGTGGTTAGGAGCTTCTCCTGAGCGCTTGTTAGAAGTGCATGAAAATAAGTTAAAAACAATGTCTTTAGCGGGTACACAGCCATATTTGGATACAAAAAATGTGTTGTGGAAGCAAAAAGAAATTACTGAACAACAGTTGGTGACGGACTTTGTTATTGAAAACTTGAAACCGTTTGTTTTAAAAATGAAGACCAGTGATACTTATACGGTAAAAGCAGGGAGTTTATTGCACTTAAGAACGGATATTGAAGGAGATTTGAAACCGGAAACTACACTTAAAAAGCTGATCCATCATTTACATCCTACACCAGCAGTTTGCGGAGTTCCTAAAAATGAAGCGAAGGCCTTTATTTTAAAAAACGAAGGCTACGAAAGAAGCTTTTATACTGGCTTTTTGGGGGAACTAAATATGGATGGTAAAACCTGCTTATATGTGAATCTCAGATGCATGGAAATTACTGGAGAAAATACGGTTGTGTACATTGGAGGAGGTATAACAACTGATAGTGTGCCTGAAAAAGAATGGCTCGAGACGGTGGCCAAATCTAAAACCATGAAACGCATCTTGTAATCAGGTATTTTACTTGAAAACTTTACGTATCTTTGCCCTCTCGTTTTTAATAAATAATGGCAGTATACCCAACTCATAAATTAGCACAGCAAATAGTTCTTTCATGTAAAGAAAATGGAATTACACAAGTTATTGTGTCTCCAGGCTCTAGAAACGCACCTTTAATTATCGGTTTTAATCAAGAATCTAGTATCGAATTATTGAGTGTAGTGGATGAACGGTGCGCTGCATTTTTTGCGCTAGGAATTGCACAACAGACTAAAAAACCGATAGCGCTTATATGCTCTTCTGGTTCTGCTTTATTAAATTATTTTCCTGCGGTAGCAGAGGCGTTTTATAGTGATATTCCGTTGGTAATCATTACAGCAGATAGACCCAAACACTTGATTGATATCGGTGATGGACAAACCATTAAACAAGAAAATGTTTTTGGAAATCATGTCTTGTTGAGTACTAATTTGCAAGAAATACCTGTCGGGAATACAGAGGTATCTTTGGAAAGTACGACCGCTGATCAAATTAAAAACACCATTCAAAAATCCATCAATGGGAAAGGTCCAGTTCATATAAATGTGCCTTTTAATGAGCCTTTGTATGATACTGTAGCGGATTTGACTATTGACGATACGTTATTGAAGTTAGCTGTAAAAAAAGAAACTAAATCAGTTTCGTTATTAGACGAGATTCCTTTGGATGTAGATGAACTTGCTAGGTATGCCGAGGTTTGGAACGCTTCCAAAAAGAAAATTGTATTGGTGGGGGCAAATGCTCCGGATGATCTGTTGCAAATACAATTAGAGCATTTAACAAAGGATCCTTCTGTTATTGTTTTGGTGGAAAATACAGCCAATGTTTCTCATAAGATGTTTATTAATAGTATTGATAAATTAATCTTCCCATTGGATGATGAGGCCTTAGATAAATTCCAACCAGAGATATTGTTAACTTTGGGAGGGATGGTTGTTTCTAAAAAAATAAAGCAACAGTTGCGAAAGTTTCAACCCAAACATCATTGGCATATAGATGCCAAAAGAGCCTATGATTCTTACCATTGTTTGGAGCATCATTTTAAAATATCAGCCACCTTATTTTTTAGTCAGTTTTTCTTTTTAACCAAGGTAAAAGATAGTGATTTTCGTGATTTTTGGTTGGATAAAAAAAGAGTGAGATTAGAAAAGCATCAAAATTTTGTTGAGAACTGTGCGTTTTCAGATTTTCAAGTAATGGAAAGACTGATAACTTCTATTCCTAAAAATAGGTTGTTGCAATTGAGTAATAGTTCTATTATAAGGTATGCGCAGTTATTTGACTTAGAACCATCCGTAGCTGTTTTTTGCAATAGAGGAACAAGTGGGATAGACGGAAGTACAAGTACCGCTGTCGGTGCTAGTGTGGCATCAGAAAAACAAACAGTTCTTATTACAGGTGATATTAGTTTTTTATATGACAGTAATGGCCTGTGGAATAATTATATTCCAAAAAGTTTTAGAATTATTGTGTTAAATAATAATGGAGGAGGGATTTTTAGATTTATTCCGGGACCGCAAACAACCAAGTCGTTGGATTATTTTGAAACACCTCATGGATTAACGGCAAAAGAATTAAGTGCTATGTATAAATTTGAATATAGCGCTGTAGAAAATATAGAATCATTAGATAATGCGTTGAAAAATTTCTATCTTGTGGAAGATGGACCTAAATTGTTAGAAATTTTCACGCCAACCACATTGAATGATACGGTTTTGAAATCGTATTTCAAGAATTTAAAAGTATAAAAATGGAATTAAAAGTAGGAGATAGAGTAAGCTTAATAATTGGAAGAAAAAGCCAAATAGGATTTACTGTATTGGTAGAGCAAGAGTTTGAAGGAATGTTGTATAAAACAGAATTATATCAACGTTTAGAGGAAGGAGAAACCAGAGATGGATATATTAAAAAGATCAGAGAAGATGGTAAGATTGATGTTTCCTTAACTCCGATAGGGTTTTTTCATGCCAATGCTACGCAAGAAAAATATTTGATTGAGAAAATGGTGGCTAATAACGGCTTTTTACCATTGACAGACAAAAGTAGTCCTGATGATATTAAATATGGTGTAGAAATGAGTAAAAAAGCATTTAAAAAAGCCATTGGAGGTTTGTATAAAGCTAAGAAAATAACCATTGAAAAAGATGGAATTAGATTGGTGTAAATGATGCCTCATGCATTTCTAAATGATTGTTTACAATAGTCATCTTGAAGTGTTTGTAGGATGTTATAAAACCAAATAAAAATGCGCCTATTTCAACTGAAATAGGCGCATTTTATATGCTGTATAATTCAGGGTAGTGAATTATGAGATGTTTAATTTCTTTTTAAGATTTTTAGGAACTCCATCTTTATGTAATAAAATAGAAATGGTTTTTAACCTGAAATAGGCCTCACTCATATAAATATATCCTCCATTTCCTATACGTTTGCTATCAGCTCCCCAAGAGTTTTTTACTTTGTAATAGATCGTCCCTTTTTGATCTTTTAACATTCCTACAACATGCATTAAATGATCGTCTGTAGTATTGTAGTTTTCATATTCTTCTTGTCTGTAAGCTACCGTAATGTCTTTTTCATCTACAATATATTCTAGCGCTTTTTTATTATCAAGAACATCGTTTGGACTTACTGCAATTCCATATTTACCAGAAAAGGTTTTTTCAGAAACATCACAGTCTAAAGCTATACTATAGCCTTTTTTCAAAGCAATGTTCATTACATCAACCAATGAATTTAATTCAACATTGTAAAAGATTCCATTAGAAAAGTTATCTGGAATGTTTAGTACGAATGGTGTATTATATGGTTGGTGCGTGAAAGAAGTGAGCGTTACGTAATCGGTAGCTTTAATTTTTGTCAATGCTAAAAATGATTCTGGCGTATGCATTACCCCGTCAAAAAAGAATTTAGGAGTTATCTTTCCTAAGGAAGCATCTAAAATAGAATCTACTGCTACTTTCCAATTTGGGACTGTAGAATTCTTGTCATTTTTAATATATGCATCCAGTACCTTTTTTAATTGAGGGACTATTTTTGAATGGTTGTGTTTGGTCGCTCCATTTAATAAACCTGTATAGGCACTTTCTGGTACTAAGCCATAACTCTGAACAGATTGTATGACATCATGTGCTAATCCTCCTTCGCTAAATTGAATTTTTCCTTGTCGCATTACATAATTCCAAGCCTTTTTTGGGTAGGTATGACGTACGGTGTACATTTCAGAAACATCGATGTGTTTTCCTGTATTTCTATATATTTCAGATTCTATAAACGAGGAGGTAGAATAACTCCAACAGGTACCTGTTTGGCCTTGACTTTTTACTTCGGAAGCTTCAATGTCAACAATGGTTGAGAATTTGTATTTTTCTGCATTTGGTATGTTTACCGTAGTCGTCGTGTCTTCTTGAGCAAACAGACTGCTAGAAATCGCAAAAATTGCAGTAATAAGTATTTTTTTCATGATTGTATATGGCTTTGTTTTATTGTAATTATGTGAATACCGCTAAATTATAGTTTTTTTACAGAATAGGTGGTGTTTTATATGATTTAGGTAGTATTTATAGTAGGTTAGCTTATTCAGTATAAGTCCCCTGTTGTTTGTTCAGAACTCGTTCTATGTTTTGGTAATATCCAACGGCATCCTCTTCATTATCTTTTACCTTAGAATACCCACTTTTAAAATATTTTAATGCTTTTTTCAACTTACCACCTGTTTCGTAGAAAGTCCCGATATAATAATCTCCCAATGGCGATTCTGGATATAGGTTTTGTATCATTTCTCCGAAATCTTTTAGGTAATCTCCGTTTTCTTTATCTAAAATAATGCCTTCAATAGCATAAATATCTCGTTCTCTAATTTTTAAATTGGTATCAAATAAATAATCTATTTCTACATATTTGTTTTCTAAATAAGCGATGGCGTCTGGAGGAGATAATTGTTGGACATCATGCTTGTATTCTTCTTTAGAAATGGCAGCGTAAGATTCGAATATAAAAGCCTGTGATCTTGCTAAGGATTGTCCAATAGAAGCGACTTTACTTTTTTGATTAAAATGATCTTCTGAAAATTTAAAATTAGTGTTTTCAATATTTTTTAGTCGTGAGACTGTCGCTTGTAAAACGGCGTTTTTTTCAGGAGAATTGTAACTTCCATTGCTTAGGTAATAATAAATAGGTGTGTTTTTTAAACTATTTACTTTGTCTTGTATGGCAAATGGCATGTCTGGTGCATAACTTGGATTTAGAGCAATAAATGCTGTAAAGCTCGGTTGATGTTCTATTAGAAAATAGCCTATAAAATTTGCAGTAAGTTTATTTCCTACGATGGTTCTGAAACTTGATACTCTATAATTTTCTAATGCAAAAGAAAATAATTCACTCCGCACAAAATCTAGAAAAAGTTGCGCAGAAGCAATGGGATAGCTATTGTGCTCTTCGTAAGAGCAGTCTTTATATCTATCCATATTTTTATGTTGATTAATCCCAATGATTATTTGTTCTGGAGCTTTGTCATTTTTAGCAAAAAGTTTTGCGTTACTCACGTAAATCTCAAATAATTGATCAGCATCCAAAACGATGGTCAATGGATATTTCTTGAGGGAATCTTTTTTATACCCTTCAGGGATGTAAATTTTTAATTCACGAGAAGTATTTAGAATCTCAGAGTTAATTTTCTTTGTGAATATTCCTTGTGCATGTATTGTAATGCTAAGTGACAAGCAGAGTAGTGTAAGGGCTAGTTTCATTTTGGGGCGTTCTTTTTTGTTAGTAAGTAAAATTGAGTCCAATGCTCATTAAATTTCCGTCGGACGAATTAAATAATGCCATTTGGAAAGAGAGGGAACTTAGGGCAGAGACCCAAACACCACCTCCTGCTGCGGTATGCCATTTATTGGAATGTTCGCCTTGCTGCCATACACGTCCATAATCAAATCCTCCATATAAGCCCACTGTAAAAGGAATGAACGAGCTTTTTAAACGGGCTAATTTAACTCTAATATCTGTGTTTTGATATACACCTGAATTACCGGAAAAACGGTTATCTATAAAACCTCGTAAACCATTAGCGCCACCGATACTCACTGCATCATAAAATAAATAATCATCGCTTAAATTTATTTCTCCACCTATTTTAGAACTTAAAACTATAGTTCCTTGAGTATTTAATTTATAGTCGATTCCTAATCTAGATTTAATATAGCCAACACGGGTATGATGGCTCTCTAAGCTGTATTTATAGCCTGCCAATAACCAAAAGTGAAACCCATAAGTAGGAAAATCTTGTGCGTTTACATTGTCATAAATAAATTCGGATTCTATTCCTATGAATTTTTGTTCATTGAATACCTCTTTATTTACTAATGGAGAATTACTGTGTGCAAAACGATTTGCATTATCGGATACTTTCTTTCTTTCGTAAAAAGGTCCTGCACTATAAAGGAGTGCCAAGTTTTGTTTTCGTAAAAGCAGTTTAGGGTTTATCCTAAACATTTCGATGTCTGTTTTATAAAATTTATGTTTATGGCCGTCTACGGTTTTTAAGGTATTATTTCCGTCTCCTAAATAGTTGATTGTAAATTTTGGTGTCGTGTATAGGGCATCAATCATAATATTCCATGAAGGAAAAATATTGGCAAACTCGCCCATATAATTCAATGTAAAACCTAAGGTGTTTGTATTGTACATTGTTTTTAGAGTGTGCTGCTCTCTAAAAGGGTTTCCATTGACACCATTTACAGTATAAGTGTTATTTACAAAAATACTTACACCTTCTTCTGACTTGAATAAGGCATAGGGAAATAATTGATTGGTATTGTTTTTTACGGTTCTGTAATGGTACGCGTTGGTATTGTACAGGTCAGTAAAAACAGTCCTTGGTTTTTTACTGCCATTTAACGTAGATTTTTTTGATTTGAAATCAAAAACACTTAAGTTTTTGTTGTTATTGATGGTATAGGTATCATGATTCTGCCCTCCAAGTAGTCTTACCTTAATAGCTTTTTTTCCGGGACCTGTAACTGTAAAATGGTCCTCTCCGTTAAGCCCGTATATTACAATTTCACGCGTTGTTTTTTTATGAAAAGTTCGATGATAAAAAGGAGCTGTAGCGTCTTTTTTATCTAATGATTGAATTGTTACTGTAGTGATACCATTTTGAAGTCTTGTTACGGTAATTTTATCAGGCTGATCTGTTCCTCTAATTATGGCAATTTCATCCAAATAACTTCCAAATTCATTGGCTATTTTTACAATATTCTTTTTTCGTTCTTTTAACAGACTTTTTATATGAGTAATAGTACTGTCTTGCATTTCTACAGGTACTTGCTCAAAAGCTTTGGTTATTACTTCGTCTGTTAAATGTTGTTGTATATATGCAGCTTGTTTTTTCCATGTGCTTACATCAGTTCTATAAAGTACGGCTTTGTCTAAATTGTACGCTTCTTGCATAAACCATTTACTATTTTTAAGTTCACCGTCGTAGGATTGCCAAAAACGCATTTCTGGAATAAGTTTAATTAATAAGCTTAGGACTAATCCATCAAATTTTGCAAATGCCGCATCTCTATCCCTTGGAATAGGGGTATATAATTTGCTGCCGTCTTCTTGTTTTTTAATGGCCCATCTCCATTGATCAAAATGACGGTCCCAATCCCCTAAAATCATGTCAAAAATACGTGCACGTACATAGGCGGTTTCATCTATGGTATGTTTGTTGTTCTTTCTGATTTTTTCTAGAAGATCATTGGTATTTATAAAATCATCAGGCATACCAAAACTTGCCAAGCCCTGTTGACCATCAGAAGGTCTCTCTTCTATAAAATAAAGCGCGTCTCCATAGGAGTCGTTGTGTTTTCCTAATGTTGTTTGCTTGGGAATATAATAGAGTTTTGTGTTGGCATAGTTGACATTAATAGCCGCTGCCATAGTTCCAACGCTCAATGCTCCAAATGGATGAGGTGTCGTAAAAAAATCATTTAAAATTTTATTGGCGCTAGTATTTTGCCATTCATCTATGGAGTAAGCAACACCTTTTAATTGTGATTTTAAATACTTTTGAGTGTTTTTATTTAACGAACGCATGGCGTATTGTTTGCCGTTTTTATCTTCTAACCTCAAGGAATTAGATTGATGTCCTCCTCCTTTTTTTATAACCTTTAATCCTCCGTATAATGTGTCTAACCAAGCCACTTTAGCGTTAAATGGTTTCCCAAAATAATGACGGTAGTGATCTCCCCAAAAGAATTTATAACGAGCCGATTTGATAACTGCTTCTGGTTTGAAAACGGAAGTTTTAATAGTGTTTTTAAAATCTGATTTAGATTTAAAAGGATATTTTTTTTCTGGTTTTTGAACATTGAATACAGTCGCCTTATGAGATGTGTTATGTTCTAAATCAACAAAGTTAACAGTTGTTTTTTTGTTTTTATGAATGTCTAGAACCGCATAGCCTAAGTTTCCTGAGGTATAATGTCCTTGGTAACTAGTTTCACCTCCGATAAAGCTTAAGGTGTTTTTGGAAAGTCTGGTTGGGCTAGATTTACTTCCAGCACCTGAAATTATTTGTTTGATATTTCCATTGGCTGCAGTTAAATATTGCAAGCTATGTTCATGGCCAGAAACAAGTACACAGCGTTTATGTAACATCGTTAAAGTACTCACCTGATGGACAAACTCTCGGTACCTCCAATGACTTTGGTCGGCAGGTGAAACACCTGAAGTCTTACGTATTATGTTTTTTAATGTTCCTAATACAGGTAGCGGCTTTAAATGGGATTTAAATGAATATTCACCTCCGTGAGGTCCATTGCTAAACATGGGATGATGTACTGCTATAATTAATGTTTTGTTTTGTGACTTGTTAATTTCACTTTCCAATTCTTCTATAAAATGACGTCTTGTTTTTATACTACATTCATCATTAATTTTTGGATCTTTATCCCAATCTTGAATATACCACTCTGAGTCAATAATTAAAAGGTCTATAGCATCGTTTAATTTTACTTTTTTTAGAGGGCAAGCATTTTCAGGTAAAAAAGAAATGTTCTTATTACCATGTTTTTTTATATAGTTCTCTTGTCTCCAAATTCCTTTCGTACCATCGTTATACCAATCGTGGTTTCCTGGAATAAAAATAGTCTCGCCTTTAAAATCTTTTACAAGGTCCAATTGAACTTGTAGCCTATGTTCGGACAAAGAACGGTCAGCGGCTTTTTTTGTAGGCATTCCTGCCGGGTAAATATTATCTCCTAGAAATAAAACTGTCGTGTTTTTAGAAGCCTTGCTTAGTTGTGTTTGTAAAACGTCAAAATGTTCAAGAGTTTTGCCTTTTGACGCATTTCCTGCATCTCCTATAAGGTAAAAACGATGTTGAATAGGAGAGGATTCTGCGGAAGACACAGTGTCAAAAAGTCCTTTTGTAGAAATTATCTGCGTGTTTTTAGTGGCACAGCCAAGATTAAGGGCTAGTAATAGTAAGAAACACAGCGTTTTGTATGTTTGATGTAGCATAAATGGTTTAGGTAATTACGGATTTAAAAATACAATAATTTTAATATCTTTGGGAACTACTACTAAAACACCCTAAAAATGATAGAGTCTAGTCTAATTAATGATGTTAAAAGTTACGTTTTTGAATTGTTAAAAACAAAATTAAAAACCAATGTGCTGTATCATAATTTTAATCATACAGAACATGTGGCAAATGCTAGTTTTGAAATTGGTGTAGGTGAGGGATTATCTCCGGAAGAATTGGAAATTGTGGTATTATCGGCTTGGTTTCATGATACAGGTTATGTTATAGGTCAGCAAGGGCATGAAATAGAAAGTGTAAAGATAGCTAAAAAGTACTTGGAAGAGAAAGGTGTTTCTGCGGAAGCTATGAAATCTATCGAGTCTTGTATTTTGGCAACGGGTCTTCATGAAAAACCACAGTCAAAAGTAGCAATGGTTCTTTGTGATGCTGATTTATCACATTTAGGACTGGAATCTTTTAAAGAAAAATCCAACTTACTTAGAAAGGAATGGGAGGTGCTTTGTGGAAAAGAGATGACGGATATAGAGTGGCTTAAGGAGAATGAACGATTTTTAGGAGAGCATACTTATTATACGGATTTTGGATATCAAAAGTACAATGAGACCAAACAAATGAATTGGTTGAAAGTGCAAAAGGATTTACAAAAAACCATTACAAAAACAAAAGAACAAGAAGTAAAAGTAGCGATAAAAGAAAAAGAGCTACAACGAAAACTGGACAAGGATAATCGTCCGGAAAGAGGGATAGAAACGCTTTACCGTGTCACATTAAGAAATCATATAAAATTAAGTGATATTGCAGACACAAAGGCAAATATATTACTTTCTGTTAGTGCAATTATGCTGTCTATTGCCTTGACTACCTTATTTCCGAAATTAGACAAAGCAGACAATGCCTTTTTAATTTTGCCTACGATGCTATTTGTGTTAACGGCTGTTATATCAATGGTATTTGCTATTTTATCTACTAGACCAAAGGTTACTTCAAATAATTTTTCTTCTGAGGATGTTGAGAATAAGAAAGTGAATTTACTGTTTTTTGGTAATTTTCATAAACTTCCTTTGCCGGAATTTGAAAAAGGCATTAAAGAAATAATTAAAGATAGAGATTATCTATATGGTTCTCTAACAAAAGATCTCTATTATTTAGGTCTTGTGTTAGAGAGAAAATACAGATTATTACGAGTTACTTATAATATTTTTATGTTTGGAATTATAGTTTCTGTGGTTGCTTTTATTATTTCATTTACATTAATGATGATCAATCACGTTTAATTTTTTAATACTTCTAAAATATCTTTAAAGGAGATGTTTTCTGTTTGTTTTACATAGTTTACTTGAACCCTTAAAGCTCTAAGTCCGGATATTCCTTGTAAATCTTGTAACTCTAAATCTTCAATTTTTCCTGTTAAATAATTTTTGTTTTTTAGGAATGCGATATATTTAGAATATTCATCGGCATCTTTATTTGTCGTATACACAATAGCAATATGTCCTGGTTTGGTCAAGCGTTCTTTGGTATCTCTTACAAGTGCTTTGTCTATTCGTTTTTTTATGATTTCGTATCTAATATTATAAGCACCATCTACGTCAAATTGTTTTTCATCCATTCGAAACTTAATAGCCATGGAGTTGCTTTGTACTAATATTAGTGATGCTACTTGTAGCGGATGTTCTAATTTATACTGTATAGAGTGCACGATGTTTTCCATTTCGCACATAATTTGTAATTGCCATAAACGAAGATTGTTTAAATGTACTTCATTATAGTTTTTAGATTGGACTAGTGATTGTCCAATGTACATGTTAAACTCAATACCGTCAGTTTTAAAACGTTCAAAATAATGCGGAAACATTTTTTGAGCAGCCACCTGCTTAGTGTCAATAAAATGAGCTAATTTTTTATTGATGAGCGTTACGCTTTGTTCGTATTTAAAACGTTTATCATAAACGACTTGTAGTTTGTCATCAATTTTTTCTTCATAAAACTCAACTTTATCTTTTAGAATTGTATTGATGGTTTTTAAATGTTCAAAATAAGGATAAATGTCTTTTTTTAAGAAATTTGTAATGCTTATTTCATCGCCCGTTTTTAACGATCGTTTTATATTTTTTAATTGTTGTTGAATTCGAAATTGATGTTCGTTGTATATGGTTAGTTTTTGGTTTTCATAGGCAGTTGCCATAACATCTTCTGCCAGTTCTAATTGGTACATTAAGTCTTGTCTAATGGCTGCGTTACGCGCCACAGATGAGCCTTTAATGTCCACTTGACCATATAATGGCATAACATCGTCAAAAACAATATCCTCTATAATTGGAATACTGTCGTTTTTTTCAATGTGTTTTAAATATGTACTCGCCGCATCGTAAAAACGCCAATTTACAGTTGGATGTATAGAGGTGTAAAATTTTTGAATAATGGCATCTAAATTGTTGTGATACGCTTCTGTGTAATTCTGAATAGCAATAGAAAAGGAAGGAATAACATCTTTTAACTTATTAGCAGAAACAGAGTTTAGGATGTGCTTTTTTGGAGATATAAGTTCCATAATCCCAAATGTACTTTGATTCATTTCAAACGGAACCAATATGATACTTTGAATTTTCTGCTCACTTAGGTGTTTGTAAAAACCATTATTATCAGTGTTTTTACCATAAGTTTCTATATCAGAGATGGCAACTAATTCCTTTTTTATAAATAATTTCTCGATAATTCCGTCACAGAAAAAATTACAGCAGTCTAACAATTTTCCTTGTTCTAAAATAAAGCTATTATAGGAGTACCTGTCTTTAGAGTGTGGGTTTTTACAATCAGTATCATAGGTGGAAAAACCAAATTGTATACTTGGTTCACCAAATAAACTGGCAATATTCCTTTGTAAATTTGGAAAAGAATTTTCGTTTTTCGCCAGTAAATTATCTTTTAGATTTGTTAAAATTTCATCCTGGGTAACATCAAATAAGTTCATGATTCCAAACCCTTTTAACTCATAACTATTCAATGGGAATTTCTCTTTCCATAGTGCTATGTTGTCAAAATTGTCAATGAGTTCTAACATGTCTTGGTCAGTAATATCAGGAGCATTATCAAGTTTTTTAATGCTCATAAAATCACCATTGAACAAGGTTCTGTAGTGTTTTAATTCTCCAGTTTTTATGTTAGGAATGTCTAAGAAAAACGGACGTTTAAAATCTAGATTATAACCATAACAGTGGTTTAAAATAAAGGTGCAAGCAAGGATATAAGTCTTGGTTTCTTCAAAATCTCTAAATTTTAAGACATAGTCATCTCCTGCATCTTCAAGAATAGTTAAGAATCGTTTTGTAAATTTAAAAGAAGTGAAATTAAAGGGGATACTTACCGATTTTATTTCATTCTGTTGTAAGGGGGAAGGAAAAAGTGTCTCTAATAAAAGCCCTATTTCTTGCTTGTATGTATTTAAGAGTTCAAAATCGTCAAAACCTTCTCTAAGTATTGGAAGATGGTCAAATTTTTGAATTAAATCATGTCTTCCACTCTCCTCTAAATATTCAAAGACAGCTGCAAAACTGATTTTAATTTGAAAGGGTAATTCGTGATTGTCGTATTGGTCTGTTATGATTTTCATAAATAGGGTGCTACTTTTTTTCTTCTTGTCTCCTTGCCAATATTCAATGTGTTGATATACTGACTTTTTAAATACTTATTGCCTGTACAAATATAATGTTTCCTTCATTATGTCGTACTATGGACTGCAAATTTACAAAATTTAGCATTATATTTACGTCATATTTATAACAACCAAATTTTATGGAAGAATTGAATTGGGTAACCGCTAAGGAATACACGGATATCACCT
>Ga0209395_1001050_pt1 | contig 39753 bp, 35 predicted proteins | sample GOMGulsemesocosm_3_FD_184635 | JGI IMG/M metagenome (GOLD analysis project Ga0209395, IMG submission 184635) | Methane-oxidizing microbial communities from mesocosms in the Gulf of Mexico - GOM9D Gulf of Mexico (SPAdes) (version 2) | ecosystem: Environmental > Aquatic > Marine > Cold seeps...
ATAGGTAATATTTTTGCTAATTTATCGAATGTTTCTTGATATTCCTCTTCACCTACCGAGTCTGCGACAATACCACCGCCAGCCCAACAATATATCTCACCGCTATCACACAAGAGAGTGCGGATAGTAATACTGGTATCCATATGCCCATGTGCCGATAAATAACCTATGCTACCGCAATACAATGAACGACGATGGGGTTCTAATTCTTCAATAATCTGCATTGCCCTGATCTTTGGCGCGCCAGTAATTGAACCACCAGGGAAACATGCACGTAATAATTCACTCGGGTGTTTGTTTGCGGGCATCTGACCGATGATCGTGCTTACTAAGTGGTGGACAGCGGGAAAACTCTCGACATCAAATAATTTAGGAACGCGGACTGAACCTGGTACTGCAACTTTACCAATATCATTACGGAGTAAGTCGACAATCATTAAATTCTCAGCTCGGTCTTTCTCTGCACTCTGTAATGCTAGTGCGTTTGCATGATCAATGCTCGTATCTTGGCTGCGTGGACGGGTACCTTTAATTGGTTTTGTCTCAATTCGTGTTTCTTTAACTTGAATAAAACGTTCTGGCGAAATAGACAATATTGCTTTATCTTCAAGACGCATAAATGCAGAGAAGGGGGCTTTATTATGCTGGCTTAAGGTACAGTAGGCTTGCCATTCATCACCTTGATATTGATTGTTAAAACGCTGGGCTAAATTAATTTGATAACAATCACCCGAGCGTAAATATTGCTGGATTTTAATAAATTTTTGGTGGTAATCCTTTTCTGACATATTAGAAGTCCAGCTATTTTTCAATTCAAATATTGTCTCAGTTGTATCGTCAGATAATTGTTCACCTACACCTTGCTGTACTAACCAATCATGACGATCTTGCCAACCCTGTTCAGCATGGTCACTAAATTGTATTTGCCATGCTTGTTGTTGCTTAATATCAACGACAATCGCCCAATCATATAAACCCACAGCCATGTCAGGGAAGTTCAGATCGTCATTGGCAAGGCTACTAATCTTTTCAATATTTCGCCCTAAATCATAGCCAAAATAACCCAGCGCACCGGCAATGAAAGGTAAATCAACATCCAGTGTATGTGGCGCTATATCGCCAATAAGTTGCTGGTTAAGGGTTTGTAATACTGAAAATGAATCCTCGGTGGTGACGGTTCTACCACTGGCTTGATTAACGGTTGTTTGAGTCTCTTCTGTGACGAGGGTAGCAATTGGATCCGCCACTATAATATGGAAGCGACTATCAATGTGATCAGCAGATCCAGACTCGAGTAAAATAGACCAAGGGGCTGCACTTAGCGGGGCAAAAAATGGGTGAATGCCATTGCTAGGAAAGGCGATTGGTTTTATTACAAGTGTTTTCATTGGTACAGCATATCCCTCAATTCTGATGCGCGCAGATTATCATAAATAGTCAGATTAATCTTGGCTCTAAGGTGATATAAAATGAATTGGGTGTTGCTATAAAGTTGTGCTGCTGTTGTTATTTCGTATAGATTAAGCACAGTTTTTAGTGGAGAGAAGTGATCAGCAAAGGTATGATAGAGAAAAATTTAGAAGCACATACCTTAACGTTAACTATTTCAAGGCCGTTTCATGGCCTTGAACATGATAAATATAATAATTAGTTAGCACAGTGAGTAAGCAAAAGGGAGTTGACCATGAGTACAGTTATCCGTAAAGCGGACTTTATCGACAGTATTGCAGATTCATTACAATACATTTCATATTATCATCCGCTTGATTTTATCCAAGCAATGGAAAAAGCCTACAACGCAGAAGAAAGCCAAGCCGCTAAAGATGCGATTGCACAAATTCTCATTAATTCTCGTATGTCTGCTGAAGGTAAACGTCCAATCTGTCAAGACACTGGCATTGTGACTTGTTTCGTTAAAATCGGCATGAATGTGCAGTGGGAAACCGATCAAACAGTGCAAGAAATGGTTGATGAAGGGATTCGTCGTGGTTATGGGTTTGAAGGTAACCCACTCCGTGCTTCAATTGTCGCAGATCCTGCTGGCGCACGTAAAAACACCAAAGATAATACGCCTGGCGTAGTGCATGTCGAAATGGTGCCTGGCGCTAAAGTTGAAGTGATGATCGCAGCGAAAGGCGGCGGTTCTGAAAACAAAAGTAAGATGGTGATGCTAAACCCGTCCGATGACGTAGCTGAATGGGTTGAGAAAACAGTACCAACGATGGGCGCAGGTTGGTGTCCTCCTGGTATGTTAGGTATAGGCATTGGCGGTACTGCTGAAAAAGCGGCGATAATGGCTAAAGAATCATTAATGGAACCGGTTGATATCCACGAACTGATGGCTCGTGGTGCTGAAACAACTGATGAAAAAATGCGTTTAGACATTTTTGACCGTGTAAATAAATTAGGTATCGGCGCGCAAGGTTTAGGCGGAATGGCGACGGTATTGGATATTAAAATTAAATCGTGTCCAACACACGCAGCATCAAAACCTGTGGTCATGATCCCTAACTGTGCAGCGACACGTCATACCCACTTTACGCTGGATGGTTCAGGTCCTGCAGAATTACATGTGCCGAAATTAGAAGATTGGCCTGAAGTGACTTGGGAAGTAAGCGATAGTGTTCGTCGTGTTAATGTTGATAATATCAAACCTGAATCAATACTCGAATGGAAAACCGGTGAAACGGTTCTATTATCAGGTAAGATCTTAACAGGTCGTGATGCGGCGCATAAACGTATTAAAGACATGTTAGACAGAGGTGAAGGCTTGCCTGAAGGCGTGGACTTTACTAATCGCTTTATCTATTACGTTGGTCCTGTTGATGCTGTGGGTGATGAAGTTGTAGGCCCTGCTGGTCCAACAACTGCGACACGTATGGATAAGTTTACCGATACTATGTTAGAACAGACTGGTCTATTAGGCATGATCGGTAAATCTGAACGTGGCCCTGCAACGGTTGAAAGTATCAAGAAGAATAAAGCCGTTTATTTGATGGCTGTTGGTGGCGCTGCGTACTTGGTATCAAAAGCGATTAAGAAGTCACGTGTTGTCGCGTTTGAAGACTTAGGTATGGAAGCGATTTACGAATTTGATGTTGTTGATATGCCAATGACTGTTGCAGTGGACACTAATGGTGTATCTGCACATGTCGAAGGTCCAGCTATCTGGAAAATAAAACTTAATGAATAACACGAAAATAATGCATTAGTGTTTTAAAAAACTGTTTAAAAATGAATAAAGCGGCAACCTAGGTTGCCGCTTTATTCATTTTAACTGTGCTATTTTTAGGGAGTAGAGGATAAATATCGGCGCTCGTATTTATCTTTAAAACCCCTAACTGTAGCTACCTACTAATGGGTGTTTTTATTTTATATACGTAGAAAAATGCGAACTAGGGCAAGTTCAAAACATTTGTTTCAAACAATTGTTTACATTGTATTGACATTTTGTCCGTCAGAACGTAATTTTAAAACGTTCGTTTAAAAAGGGTTAATTATGGTTAGTAAGTTGGATACAAAAACTCGCATTCTCGATGCAGCCGAAAGTTTGTTCGCTGAACATGGGTTTTCAGATACTTCTTTACGCTTGATAACTACACGAGCAAGTGTGAATTTGGCATCGGTTAATTATCATTTTGGTTCTAAGAAAGAATTGATTCAGGCGGTTATAGCCCGACATCTCGAACTCTTCATGCCCCTACTGAATGAGAAGTTAACTGCCTTATGTACACAAGTTGAAAAACCATCGTTGTTAGATGTGTTTAACAGTTTTGTTGATCCGCTATTAGCATTAGAGCAGCAAAGTAAAAATGGTACCGTGATTTTTATGCAGTTACTTGGTCGAAGCTATACTGATGAGCAAGGGCATTTACGTTGGTACACTACAACGCATTATGGTGAAGTCTTAGCTAACATAACTAAGGCTTTATTGAAAGCGAACCCAGCGTTGTCATCGCAAGAACTCTTTTGGCGATTACATTTTACCTTGGGTACTGCAGTATTTACGATGGGCTCAAGTGGCGCATTGATGGATATTGCGAAAGCAGATTTTAATCAAGATATTGATGTCGAGGGGCTAATTCGTAAAGTGATCCCTTATTTGGCATCAGGAATGAATACCTCAACAGAAACTACAAGCATGTAGATGCAATTTAGCTATTTGGATGTTGTGAATTCAGATCCAAAGTTGTAAATACAGCATCAAAATAGTGAAACAAAAGGAAATCGTTATGAGCGCAATGAGTGAGTTTAGAAAGAAGAATATCACAGCACCATTATTTAAAGTGTTTAAGAGCATCTTGCCACCGCTTTCGCAAACAGAGCAGGAAGCAATGGAATCTGGTAGTGTGTGGTGGGATGGTGATTTATTCGCAGGTAGCCCTGATTGGAATAAAATGCTTAGCTACCCAACACCTAAGCTAACTAAAGATGAGCAAAGCTTCATTGATAACGAACTTAAAACACTAATGTCTATGCTGGATGATTATAAAATCGTTCATGAAGATCGTGACTTACCAAAACCAGTTTGGGATTTCATTAAATCAAAAGGCTTTTTTGCGCTTATCATTCCAAAAGAATATGGCGGTAAAGCATTCTCTGCTTACGCTAACTCAACAATTGTAACAACGATTGCAACACGTAGTTTATCTACGGCTGTAACAGTAATGGTTCCTAACTCATTAGGTCCGGGCGAATTACTTGCACATTACGGCACACAAGCAGAAAAAGATCGTTGGTTACCAGGTCTAGCAAACGGTACAGAAGTTCCTTGTTTCGCACTGACTGGTCCTGAAGCGGGCTCTGATGCGGGTGGTATCCCAGATATGGGGCGCGTTGTTAAAGAAGAATTCGAAGGTAAAGAAACGCTAGGTATCCGCGTATCGTGGAGCAAGCGTTATATTACTCTAGCTCCAGTAGCTACTGTACTTGGCTTAGCATTTAAACTACAAGATCCAGATGGTCTACTTGGTGATCAAGTTGATATTGGTATTACTTGTGCTCTAATCCCTACGTCACACGAAGGTGTTGAAATTGGCGACCGTCATTTCCCAATGGGTCTAGCATTCATGAATGGTACGACTTATGGCGATGATGTATTCATCCCAATGGATTGGGTTATCGGTGGTGCTGGTCAAGTAGGTAAAGGCTGGCGTATGCTGGTTGAATGTTTATCTGCTGGCCGTGGTATTTCTTTACCTGCACTTGGTACTGCATGTGGTCACTTAACTGCACGTATGACGGGTGCTTACTCATATGTACGTAAACAATTTGGCTTATCAATTGGTAAGTTTGAAGGTGTTCAAGAGTCACTTGCACGTATTGGTGGTTTAACTTACCAACTTGAAGCTGCACGTAAATTCACTACAGGTGCGCTAGATTTAGGTCAAAGCCCTGCTATTGTGACTGCTATTTCTAAATATCATATGACTGAAATGGCGCGTACTGTTATTGATGACGCGCTTGATATTCAAGCGGGTAGTGGTATTCAGTGTGGTCCTAAAAACTACCTAGCACACGCTTATTGGGGTATTCCTGTAGCAATTACGGTTGAGGGTGCAAATATCCTTACGCGTAACCTAATGATCTTTGGTCAAGGTGCAACTCGTTGTCACCCATACGTACTAGGTGAATTACAAGCGGCTGCAAATCCAAATGAAAAAGAAGCACTAGATCAATTTGATGAATTATTGCTTAAACATATTGCCTTTGGTACGAAAAACTTCTTTGGTGCATTAGGCCAAGGTCTGACTGGTGGCATGTTAAATTCTGCGCCTGTATCTGGTCCAACGAAGAAATACTACAAGCAACTTACGCGTATGAGTAAAGCATTAGCACTGTGTGCTGACGTATCTATGCTAGTACTTGGTGGTGACTTGAAACGTCGTGAAATGATTTCTGCACGTTTAGGTGATGTACTAAGTAACTTGTACCTTGCATCTGCAACGTTGAAACATTTTGAAGAGCAAGGTCGTCAAGCTGAAGATTTACCTATGCTGTCTTGGGCTATTGAACGTAACTTGTTTGAAATTGGTAAAGCATTTTCTGGTTTCTTCCAAAACTTCGGTAACAAAGCAATTGCTAATACACTTAAAGTTGTAGTGTTCCCATTTGGCATCAGCTACAAAATGCCAGCTGATGATATTTCAAAAGAAATTTGTGAAGTACTGCTTAAACCAAGCGAAGCACGTGACCGCCTAACACACCTTTGTTATGTTGGTGACGAGAAAGATGCAAACACAGCAATGTTCGATATGGAAGCTGCGTTCCAAGCAATGTACAAAGTTCAGCCTATCGAGAAGAAAATCGCGATTGCTGCATCTAAAGGTACAATACCACGTAAGTTAGCTGCAAAAGTTGCTGCGCCACTTGCTGTTGAGAAAGGTATCATCACACAAGTTGAAGCTGATGAACTACTGGCCGCTGATGCATTACGTTTTGCTGCTATTAACGTTGACTCATTCACACCAGAAGAGTTTGCGGGTATTTCGAAAGTAACAAAAAATGATAAAGTAGCTTAGGTTCTAACTGAGCAACTTATTAAAATCTAGCTTACGGGCTAGATTTTAAATAAAGAATAAAATAAAAAAAACCGAGACTGTTATCTTATATAGCAGCCTCGGTTTTTTTATGTCTGTATTATTATCTACAAGGTTAAGCATAGTAATAAAACGATGCTTAACCTTTTATTAGTGCGGGACTAATTGAGTACAGTAATACAGTTATTTTATTTTTAGGATTTTACTGGTATTGGTTGAACCAACTGTATCCATTTTATCGCCTAATGTGAACAAGATAATATCACCTGGTTGCACTTGGCCTGTTTCTTTAAGCACTGCGTAAGTACCTTCTACGATTTGTTCCTGAGATAAGCCTTCCGTGTTAAATTGTAGCGGGGTTACACCACGGTAAAGAGCTGTCGCATTCAATGTTTTTTGATGTGGAGACAAGCAGAAAATTGGTAAGCCAGAACTAATACGAGACATCAATAATGGCGTAGTACCCGACTCACTCAATGCAACAATAGCCTTTACACCTTTTAGGTGATTCGCCGCATACATTGTCGACATCGCAATGGTTTCTTCAATTGAATCGAATGTATACTCGATGCGGTGGTTTGAGACATTCATGCTAGGGTGTGTTTCTGCACCTAAGCATACTTCTGCCATTGCTTTCACTGTTTCTACAGGGAAGTCACCGGCTGCAGTTTCTGCAGATAGCATTACCGCATCCGTCCCATCAAGAACCGCATTTGCCACGTCCATTACTTCTGCACGTGTTGGCATTGGGCTATTGATCATTGATTCCATCATTTGTGTTGCGGTGATCACTACACGGTTATATTTACGTGATAAGTGGATCAGTGATTTTTGTACACCCACAAGTGCCGCATCGCCAATTTCAACGCCTAGATCGCCACGTGCAACCATAATGGCATCAGAGGCTAGGATGATCTCTGTCATGCTTTCTTTTGTTGCTACAGTCTCTGCACGCTCGACTTTGGCACAGATTTTCGCATTAGAGCCCGCAGCACGAACAAGTTCACGCGCATAATTGATATCACTGCCATTACGCGGGAAAGAAACCGCAATAAAGTCGACGTCAATTTTAGCTGCAGTTAGAATATCTGCTTTATCTTTGTCAGTAAGCGCTTCAGCAGATAAACCACCACCTTGTTTGTTGATACCTTTGTTATTTGATAACGGGCCTGCTACCGTCACTTCAGTGTGGATCTGCTGACCTTTAATTTCGGTTACTTTTAATTGTACACGGCCATCGTCAAGTAGCAGTACATCACCCGCGAAAACATCATTTGCTAGTTCTGGGTAATCGATACTAACGCATTGGTTATTACCCGCAGTTTTATCAAATGTTGCATCTAAGCAGAATTTATCACCTAGGTTTAATTGGATTTTTCCATCTGTAAATTTAGATACACGGATCTTAGGACCTTGTAAGTCACCTAAAATAGCCACGTGTTTATTGTGTTTTTTAGCAATAGCACGAACGTCTTCGGCACGCTTGATGTGATCTTCGGCGTTGCCGTGAGAAAAGTTCATACGTACCATATTGGCACCAGCAAGAATAATTTTTTCTAGATTATTATCGCGATCTGTTGCTGGACCTAAGGTGGTTACAATTTTAGTACGACGTAACATAATGACTCCATATGAATAATAAGATGATATTTTAAAGTATGTTATTTAAATACTGTCAGACAAAAGGTGATGGTCAATCGTATTAGTATGCAAAGGCTTGATTACCGTTTGGTGACAAGAATAAGTAAAAAGTGATAGGGGAAATAAAAATGGCCACATATCAGCGGCCATTTTGGATTAATCTATTTTGTTAAAGCGCGAATCCTTGATTGCGGATTTTACTTTCTTCAAGTTTTCTCTGAACTTTTCACCACGACGTAATGTGAAGCCTGTCGCGAGTACATCAACCAGTACCAATTGCGCGACACGTGATGCCATCGGCATATATACGTCAGTATCTTCCATTACATCAAGTGAAATAACCAGATTCGAGTATTCTGCTAGTGGTGAGTCCTGTGCTGTGATACCAATCACGATTGCATCATTTTCACGTGCTAGTTTCGCTACATCTACCATACTTTTAGTACGGCCTGTGTGTGAGAATAATACAACTACCGAGTCTTCAGTACTGTTAATTACACTCATGCGTTGCATCATAATGTCATCAAAACAAATGACGGGCACGTTAAAACGGAAGAATTTGTTTTCAGCGTCACGGGCAACCGATGCGGAAGCGCCTAAGCCAAAGAACGAAATTTGTTTCGATTGAATAAGTAGATCAACCGCTTTATTAATTACTTCAGGATCTAAGCTATTTTTTGCTGAGTCTAAGTGAGCGATAGTCGTTTCAAATATTTTTTGCGTATAAACTTCAGGACCATCGTTTGCTTCTACGTTTCTGTTTACGTATGGGGTTCCGTTAGCTAGGCTTTGTGCTAAATGTAATTTAAAATCAGGGTAACCTTTGGTATCTAGACGACGGCAAAAACGGTTAACTGTCGGCTCGCTTACATCTGCAACTTTCGCAAGTGTCGCAATACTTGAATGAATAGCGGATTGCGGAGATTCTAGAATAACATCAGCAACCTTTTTTTCAGACTTACTGAATATTTCTAAATTTTGGATTATTTTTTCGAGCATACTCATGATATTTCCCTGGCAAGCTCCGCAATGGGCGCATGATAAAGTAATGAAGGTAAATGCGAATCTATAGCGGCATTATAAACCTTGCTGGATATTTATTACGTGAATTATGTAAAAAATATGAAGTAAGTCGAACTATTATTACATTTTTTACTTATGTTTAGCATCGTTCCACAGATTTTTGTGAGTTTATTATGGTTAAAACTGATTTGACAGCATAAACATAGCGATAATGACGAATTTACAGGCAGAATCCATGTAGGTTTATAACTAATTATAGTCGTAATATTTTTTCAAAATAGTAATAAAATTGCACAAACAATCATGTGCTATACCTACAGTAAGTCATATTCATTAATCAGGGAGTATTTTATGATCAGTACCTTTGATATGTTTAGTATTGGTATTGGACCATCGAGTTCACATACTGTAGGTCCTATGCGCGCGGCATTTGATTTTTTACAACAGCTTAAAGCACTCGATAATAGTGAACCTATTTTAGGTATTAATGCTGCACTATTTGGTTCGTTAGGACAGACTGGGGTTGGTCATGGCAGTGATATCGCAGTTATTTTGGGGTTAGCAGGTTATGAACCAGACAAGATCGATTCTGATTTGGTGCCCGAGATATTAGCGAAAATAGAGGCACAGCAAGGCATTGACTTGAACGAGATTGGTTTTGTGCCTTTTACGCGAGCTGAAAACATCATGCTGCACCAGCGTAAAACCTTGTCTTATCATAGTAATGGAATGACGATAACAGCTTTAAACCAAGATCATATTGTATTGAGTAAGACGTATTATTCAATTGGCGGAGGGTTTATTCTCGACCATGATCACATCGAACAACCATTGGAAGTTAATGCCCAAATCCTGCCTAAATATAAATTTGATAGTGCTGATGAACTCCTTGCTACTTGTCGATTACATGGGTTATCTATTGCCAAGCTCATGTATGAAAATGAGCGCCAATTAAATCCCGATGATGTCATTAATAAAAACTTATTACAGCTACACAGCATCATGGTTGATTGTATTCATCGAGGTTGCCGTAATGAAGGTGTTTTACCCGGTGGTTTAAAGGTTCGCCGTCGTGCTCCTGGTTTATACTTGCGATTACAAGCGCCAGATGCCAAAGATGATACGTTTCACGGTATGGATTTTGTTAATATGTATGCGATGGCAGTTAATGAAGAAAATGCGGCTGGAGGGCGTGTTGTGACGGCACCCACCAATGGTGCTGCCGGTATTATTCCTGCGGTGATGTATTTTTATGATCAGTTCGTTAGCCCGTTAACAGAAGATAAAATAAAAACTTACCTATTAACCTGTGCCGCAATTGGGACTTTATATAAAAAAAATGCCTCTATTTCTGGCGCTGAAGTGGGCTGTCAAGGTGAGGTTGGTGTTGCTTGTTCTATGGCCGCCGCAGGCTTGACGGCAATAAGAGGCGGGACACTAGAACAAGTCGAGCATGCTGCTGAAATTGGCATGGAACATAATTTGGGGCTAACTTGTGACCCGATTGCTGGTTTGGTTCAGATCCCTTGTATTGAGCGTAATGCCATTGGTGCGGTGAAAGCGATTAATGCCTCACGTATGGCGCGTATGGGGGCTGGAGACCATAAGGTATCACTTGATCAGGTGATTAAAACGATGAAAGCCACAGGGGATGATATGAAAAATAAATATAAAGAGACATCGAAAGGTGGTTTAGCGATTAATGTGACGGTTTGTTAACTCAAATATAACAGTAAGGCACTGGATCAGGATTTAAATGTTAAACCTAGGGTCGAAGATGATCCGCGAGTACGGCCTAATTTATCATAGGTAATATTATTACGTGAGCGACTACGGACGATAGTATCGGTTAGCCGTTTACTATTACGTAGATTGAGCTCAATCAACTTACCGTTAACGTCATTCAATTCTTGGCATTGAGTGAGTTCAGTTTCAATTTGTTGTTTTTGAGAGAGATAAGTAGACAGTAATTCTGCAGCATCAGGATGTTGATTTATTTTGACATCAAGCTCGGCGACTTGGGTTATTTTTTGTTCTTTATCTTGACTGAGCTTTTCTAATGCCGTGACATCGCGTGACTCTAACGCTGATTTTTCAGCTGTCAGTAGAGTCAGTAATTGTTCTACATAAGATACCTGTAAAACGAGTAATTCGGGCAATGTTTTTATTGTCATGTCTATTACGGTACGCGGTTATACAAGTAAAGATTCGAAGTTAGACATATTCTTTGCTAATTTATTCGCATCAACTTGATAGCTACCATCAGCAATGGCCTTTTTCAAACTCTCGACTTTCGATTCATTAACAGGCGTACCTTGAGCTAAATCATGTTCCATAGCGGTCAAACTTTTGGCTTGTGATGTAATGTTAACTGAGTCGCCTTGTGCTATACGCTGCGGTGAAGTTTGAGTCGGATTACCATTTTGAACTCTGGTTTTCTGCTGCGCACTTCTTGCTTGATCTAGCTGGAGACTGCGGTTATTTAAATTGGTTAAATTTATGGCCATTTTTCTACCTATTGAATTGTAAACAGGTGTACTAAAATATTATCGACTTATGACAATAAAACTTTAGCAAAATTTAATAGTTTATTTGGATGGTTCCTGCTGCTTGGACAATACCCGAAACAGTTCGTTTCGATTTACTGTTACGCACCTTGATTTTTTCATCCAAAATACCGTTAGCCAATGCTACACCATCAGTTTTTACGGTTAGATTTCCCACTGAACTGGTAATTGTAACGCTTTCACCTTTACACACAAGACATATATCCCGTGTTGAGATTATTTGTTCAGCCGAGAGAGGTCTTTTTAAGCGTGCTCTATTAACAAACGCCAAATCAGAAATATAACCTGAGCGTAATAATACACGGTTCATATATTCTATTTTAGTATTATTTTTAGCTAATAGGCTACCTTTTGATAAAGGTCGATTACTAATCACCACCGGTACTAGTCGAATAATCTTTAATGGTACGTAGAGTTGCCAGTTATCAGTACTATCACAACTTATTTTCACCGTCGCGGAGCGTTGTAAGCTTTTATTACCAACTAACGCTGCGGAGATATTACCTTCACACTGAGTTACTGCTATTCTGCGGTCAATTTTTGTTACTTCTATGCTTACTCTTTCATTCTGAGAGCTAGGTAGTTGCGCTTTGATAAAAGATTCCGCAAACTCCTCAATAACTTGATATTGATCTGTTGTTGCGTTCGCAAGTGGTAAATAACTCACTAAACTGAAACAATAGAAAAATAGCGATGAAAAAATATATTTAAGCATTTAGGTTTCTAAGCCGATATAAGATTAAAGGTTACGTATAAAGTGATTTAAGAGCCAAATTTTTGACTGCTTTATACCGTAAAGAACAATATAAATGAACAATACAGTGGTAAGCAATATTTAAGCCATGTTGAAAATAAGCGAATTTACCTGAGGATGAATAATGGCAGGATTACTGGATACGGTCAATCAACGTACACAATTGGTAGGACAAAACCGCCTAGAATTACTTATGTTCCGTTTAAACGGGCGTCAGCGTTTTGGTATCAATGTATTTAAGGTAAAAGAAGTATTACAATGCCCGCCATTAACGACTCTGCCTAAGCTTAATCGTGTTGTGCGTGGTGTTGCCCATATACGTGGTAAGACTATTTCCGTGATCGATTTAAGTTTAGCAACAGGCGGTCGTCCTATTGAGGACTTAAGCAAAGCGTTTATTATTATTTCTGAATATAATCGTTCAGTACAGGGCTTTTTAGTCGGCAGCGTTGAACGTATTATTAATATTAACTGGGAAGCTATTTTACCGCCTCCAACAGGTACAGGTAGATATAGTTATTTAACGGCAGTAACAGAGGTCGATAAAGAGCTAGTAGAAGTACTTGATGTGGAAAAAATTCTGCACGAAGTCGCACCGGTAAAAATGGAAATCAGTGCTGACATATTAGCAACTGCCACGGAAATAGATAAGAAAGCGGTAGAAAAAGTGATCCTGGTTGTGGATGATTCAAGTGTTGCGCGTAATCAGATCAAAAAAGCGGTATCGGATCTTGGTTTTAAGATCGTATTGGCGAAAGATGGTCGTGATGGTTTAAATCAACTACGTGAAATGGCGGGTAATGGACCTATTACCGAACAAGTTGCGCTGATGATCTCAGATATTGAGATGCCAGAAATGGATGGTTATACACTTACTGCAGAAGTGAGAAATGATCAATCATTAAATGGTTTGTACATTATTTTACATACGTCATTAAGTGGTGTGTTTAATCAGGCAATGGTAACCAAAGTTGGCGCAAATGATTTTATCGCAAAATTTAATCCCGATGAGCTTGCGGGTGCAGTTTTAAAAGCATTAAAAGCAGCAGACCCTAGTTAGGGGAATTGCTGTGTTGAATAAATGTATTTTCATATAGAAAGTTGAGTAAAAAATAGTGCAAACATTGTCAAATGAAGTTTATACCCGTTTTAGTGAATTTCTTGAAATTCAGTGCGGTATTGTATTAGGGCAAAATAAACAATATTTAGTTAAAAGTCGCTTATTGCCACTACTGGCAAAGCATAAAATGACCAGTTTAACTGAGCTAGTACAAAAATCGATGACTATGTTAGCGCGTGATTTACGTAATGATGTTATTGATGCGATGACCACTAATGAAACGTTGTGGTTTCGTGATATTTACCCGTTCGAGTATTTACAGACAAAGATCTTACCTGAATTTATTAATAAAGGTCAGCCGATTAAGATATGGTCTGCCGCCTCTTCATCTGGACAAGAACCATTTTCGATTGCCATGTCAGCGATTGAAACGCAAGAAAAGCTCAAGCGTTTAGTTAAACCTAATGTGCAAATTATTGGTACGGATATATCACCGACAATGATTCAGCATTGCAAGGAGGGGGTATATGACCGTCTGGCGCTTGGCCGTGGTTTGTCTCCTGAACGTAAGCGTCAGTTTTTCACGATACTACCTGATGATAAAATGAAAGTGAATCGTGACGTGCAGCAATTAACGACATTTCGTGAAATCAATTTATTGGAAAGTTATGCTTTGCTCGGTAAGTTCGATATTATTTTTTGTCGTAATGTTCTGATTTATTTTTCTCCAAAGATTAAAAGTCAGATCCTTAATCAATTTGCTGGATCATTAAAGCCGGGCGGGTACCTCTTTCTAGGCGCATCTGAATCCTTGACTGGGTTAACGGATAAGTTTGAAATGATCCGTTGTAATCCTGGGATTGTATATAGGTTAAAATAGCCTATTTTATGATGGTAACTGTTTGAACATGGATGTTCATTTATTGACGGTAACCGGCCGCCATACACCGTCAAAAAATTGATTTAACAGTTTTTCTTTAGATCCCCTTCTATATTCATCTCTATATTTTTTAATTTCAACTTTATTCATACTACTTTGGTTTGGTTTTAAGCTCCTGATTTCAATTGATTTATTTGTATTGTGTTTATAAGTTAAATAAAACAACTCTTTCATTACCTGTTTTGGCACATATGTTGCTTTCATAATTTGTATCATCGTAATTATCATACGATTGATTACGATATAAATGTTATAGGAGGCGTTCATGGCTATTAATTTTGATAATGCATTGGGTATACACCAATATTCTGTTGGCGTAAGAGAGCGTCGTGCAGAGGTATTAGCCAGTAATATTGCTAATGCAGACACGCCAGGGTTTAAAGCGAAAGACTTAAGCTTTAAGGATGCACTTGCTAGTGCGACCCAGGGCAGCAGTTTTAACTTATCAAAAACCAGTGAACGTCATATATCAGGCGGCAGGGATATGGCGTCTGATCTTCAATATAGAATTCCGAATCAACCCGATACTGGTGACGGTAATACAGTTGATGTACAAACTGAGCGTGCTAGCTTTATGCAAAACAGCATGGAATATCAGGCATCACTGTCATTTTTAAGCAGTAAAATTCAAACTATGCGCAAGGCAATTAAAGGACAATAATTATGAGTTTATTTCGAGTCTTTGACGTTGCCGGTTCGGCAATGAGTGCACAATCGGTTCGTTTAAATACAACCGCGAGTAACCTTGCTAACGCGAATAGTGTGAGTAGTAGCGCCGGTGAGACCTATAAAGCGCGTTATCCTATTTTCCAAGCACAATTTGATCAAGCTAATGCTGCGCAAAATGAAGCAGTTGGCGTGAATGTTGCAGGGATTGTAGAAAGTGATGCGCCATTAGTTAATGAATTTAATCCAAATCATCCATTAGCTGACGAAAATGGCTATGTATATCGTCCGAATGTAAATGTAATGGAAGAGATGGCAAATATGATTAGCGCATCTCGTTCATACCAAACTAACGTGCAAATAGCTGATTCTGCTAAACAAATGTTGAATAAGACATTAACGTTAGGCCAAGGTTAATAGAGGATATTGGGCTGTGACGACAATTAATAACAGTAATAACATAACTGACTTTAGCAGTCAGTTTAAAGCGGATAAAAAGGATGCGGCAGAGCAAGCGGCAGAAACTACCCGCAAAGAACTCGGTCAAGAAGACTTTTTCTCATTATTAACACAAGAGCTGGCTTATCAAGACCCGTTCAAGCCTGTTGAAAACTCAGAGATGGTGGCGCAAATGGCGTCATTCACTACCGCTGATGGTATTTCTAACATGGATAGCAAGTTCGAGCAGTTAAATACGATCATGAGTTCAAATCAAGCACTGCAAGCATCGAGTCTGGTGGGTTCTAAGGTATTAGCACCTGCATCATCAGCATTTTTATCTGATGGTGAAAATGTATCTGGGCGTATTGATTTACCTCAGAATGCACCTAATTTACGCTTGCAAATTGCCAATCAAGTCGGTGAAGTCGTTAACGTTATCGATTTGGGCGAACAAAAAAGCGGTGCTATTGCCTTTGATTGGGATGGTACTGACATGAATGGCAATAAAGTGGCGGAAGGAAGTTACCGCTTAAAAGCATCGGCATCAATAGGTGGCAATGCTCAAGACCTAAAAATATCAAGTTTCCAGCATGTTGAAAGTGTCAATATCGGTAATACCGGCAACGGCATTATATTAAATTTGAAAGGTATGGGTAGTCTTCCTCTGAGCCAAGCAACAGAAGTTGCAGCTAAAACTTACTAAATTTACCGAATAAGGAAACCTTATGTCATTTAACATCGCCTTGAGTGGGATTAACGCTGCTCAGAAAGACCTTAATACAACGGCAAATAATATTGCTAACGTTAATACCACGGGTTTTAAAGAGTCTCGCGCCGAGTTTGGCGATGTTTATGCAACATCGATTTTCTCAAATGCTAAAACCTCTGTTGGTAATGGTGTAGCAACTGCTCATGTTGCACAGCAGTTCCAACAAGGTAGTTTGAACTTTACCGAGAACTCGCTTGATTTAGCGATTAACGGTAATGGTTTCTTCGTTATGTCTGATGGACTTGAGTCTATGGACCGTAATTATACGCGTGCAGGCGCCTTCAAGCTTGATGCAAATAGTTTTGTGACTAACTCAGCGGGTAATTATCTGCAAGTCTATGATGTTAATGATGATGGTTCACCAAAAGCCGTGAGTATGGCGTCAACAAAACCGCTACAAATCCCCGATACTGCGGGTGTTCCAGAATCGACTGACAATGTTGATATGACAATGAATCTACCGGCAACATCACCAGGATTAGATCCATTGCAATTTGATCCAGCTGACAGTGGCACCTATACCTCTGCGACATCTGTCTCTATTTATGATTCATTAGGTGAGTCACATACTTTATCAACTTATTATATAAAAGATGGCTCAGCGGGTGCCCCACCAAATTCTTGGTTAGAATTTAACTATGTGGATGATCAGCCTATTGATATTGTTGGTGGTCAGGCTATTGCAGCTGCACCGGGAACACCAGTAAAACCAGCGGCCATGCGAATGACGTTTGATTCATCAGGACTATTGCAACAGCAACTCCCTGCTATAGCAACGACCGTGCCACTAGGGGCTATTTTAAGCAATGGTGCGGATACGACTCAGGCGATTAACCTTAATATTAATAACCCGACTCAGTTTGCGTCTGCGTTTGAAGTTTCTAAGCTTGAGCAAGACGGGGCGACAGTGGGCCGATTAACGGGGATTGATATTGGCCCGGATGGTATGGTTGCGGCGAGTTACAGTAATGGTCGTAATGACAAGTTGGGTATGATTGCGATGGCAAAGTTTGCCAATGAGCAAGGTTTGAGCCAGACGGGTGATACGGGTTGGCGTGCATCACAACTTTCGGGTAATGCGATTGCTGGCGAAGCCAACTCTGGCACCTTTGGTAAAATTAATTCATCGGCACTAGAACAGTCTAACGTAAACTTGACGAGTGAACTTGTTGACTTAATTACGGCACAGCGTAATTATCAGGCTAACTCAAGAACGCTAGAAGTGAATTCTAAACTGCAAGATACGGTATTACAGATCCGTTAATGTAACGGGCTGTTAAGCCTTATAACAAGCGGGCTTAAACATCGTTTAAGCAATACCCGTGCACATTTTTTTGATAAAAAGCCATCCTATTTAGGGTGGCTTTTTCATTTTGGCACTTTAATTGCTTTATTACTGGTACTCAACGGGTAATTAACGATTTCAACGAAAAGTGACAGAGGATTGACGAATGGACAATATGCTTTATATCTCGATGTCGGGAGCCAAAGAAAATATGAATGCATTGGCTGTTCGTGCCAATAATATCGCCAATGTGAATACACATGGTTTTAAGGCTGATTTTGAACAAGCGCGTTCAATGCAAGCTTTTGGTGAAGGCCTACCAACCCGTGTATTTGCTATTACTGAAAGTCCAGGACAAGATTTTACTGGTGGGGGGCTACAACAAACGGGTAATGCACTTGATGTTGCGATCCAAGGTGATGGTTGGTTAAGTGTGCTGGATGATAAGAATCAGGAAAGCTATACCCGTGGGGGCAGTTTGCACATGAGTCCGACTGGTGAATTATTGACATCATCAGGCCGTCCTGTACTTGGTGAAAACGGTCCTATCGTGATCCCTGTGCCCGTTGAACAAATAAAAATCCATGCTGATGGTCGTATCGAGGTTCGTCCTCAGGGGGCTCCGGCAAATGCATTGGAAGAAGTCGACCAATTAAAGCTAGTTAATCCCGACGTTCGAAATTTAGTTAAAGGCTATGATGGCATGTTTCGACAAGCTGATGGTATGCCAGCTGCCGTTGATTTAAATGTCCAAGTAGCAGGCGGTGCGTTAGAAACCAGTAATGTTAGTGCTGTTGGTGAACTCACCGGAATGATTAATTTGCAACGTCAATTTGAAATGCAGATAAAAATGATGAAAACAGCAGAAGAAAATGACAAAGCATCAGATTCACTATTACGCGTGAGTTAATTGTTCATTGATGAGTCCACACAAAATATAAATTAGACGAGGAAATGTTATGAATCCTGCATTATGGATAAGTAAAACCGGCTTAGAAGCACAGCAAATGAATATCTCAACGATTTCAAATAACTTAGCCAATGCCAGTACGGTTGGTTTTAAGAAAGAGCGTGCTATCTTTGAAGATCTGCTGTACCAAGCGATAAATCAGCCGGGTGGTCAATCTTCGCAAAATACCAAATTACCGTCTGGGTTAATGGTTGGTTCGGGTGCACGGGTTGTTGCGACCCAAAAGGATCATTCTCAAGGCAATATGCTAACGACTGATAACTCTCTGGATTTAATGGTCAGTGGCCGTGGTTTTTTCGAAATTGAAATGCCAGATGGTACTACGTCATATACCCGTAACGGTCAATTTACCTTAAATGATGAAGGGATTATCGTAACACCGGGAACGGGATATCCATTGCAACCGCAGATCCAAATACCTGCTGACGCACAAACTATTACCGTCTCGGAAGATGGCGAGATCTCCGTAAGTTTACCGGGTCAGACAAATAATCAAACCGTTGGACAGATTAATATTTCGGACTTTGTTAACCCTGGTGGTTTACAGCCAATTGGACAAAATATGTATATTCAAACGGGTGCCAGTGGTGATCCGGTACAAGGTCTTCCAAGTAATGAAGGTCTGGGGAAATTAGTGCAAGGTGCGATCGAAACATCGAATGTAAACGTGACGGAAGAATTAGTAAATCTGATTGAAAGCCAACGTGTATACGAGATGAATTCGAAAGTAATCTCAGCAGTTGATGAAATGTTAAGTTACACCAATCAACAGCTATAATTTAGCGGTTAGTCGTTAAACATTAATTAATAACATCGAGAATTATAATGCGTAATTTTATCCTTGCTCTGTTTGTTTTTATCCAGCTAACGGGTTGTGCATCTTTAATTAAAGTAAAAGAAAACATAGTCACTAAAAATCAAGACGCGACAAAAACCGAAGATGCGAAAGAACCTGCAGATGTGAATGAAGCGCCACAGCAAGACTCGCCTGATTATGCACCGATTGTACCTGATGATAATCCAGTACAAGCGAAAGTAACGGGATCGTTATTTAACTCGCAATACAATAATAATATTTTTTCGGATATTAAAGCGCGCCGTGTCGGTGACATTATTACGGTCACATTGACTGAGTCAACAAGTGCTAAAAAGAAAGCCAGCTCAAACTTAGGTAAAGATAATTCGTTTGAATTAGACCCAGTTAATCTTGGTGGTGAAGAGGTGGTTATTGGCGGTTATACGATTGAAGGTAGTTTAAACCAAAAGAGTTCTTTTTCTGGAAATGGTTCTGCCGATCAGAGTAACAGCTTAGAAGGTAATATCTCTGTTACCGTTGTGCGTGTGCTACCTAATAACAACTTAGTTATTCGTGGTGAGAAGTGGCTCATGCTGAATAATGGGAGTGAGTATATTCGTCTTACTGGCTTATTACGTCCGCAAGATGTGGACGCTGATAATAAAGTCGATTCTTCTTTGATCGCGAATGCGCGTATCCAATATGGCGCTATTGATGATTTGGGAGAAGCGCAGGTACAAGGCTGGGCAACTAAATTCCTGAATGGTAATAAATGGCCTTTCTAATTTGAACCAATCTGTAAATAACATCTTGGTATGAGAATTGCTTTTAGCTCTATAACGCCCATTATTTAGCGGTTGTCATAATTTTGGCAGTAAGCTGTATAAACCAAAATAATGATAATTCTTATAGCACAGGTTATTTAGATGAAACTATCAACTCGGATTAAACGACAACATTTTTTATTCGGCATGAGCATTGTCTTGTTAAGCTTTTTTGTTGTCACGATCAATACTGCACATGCAGCGCGAATTAAAGATATAAGTTCTGTGCAAGGGGTTCGTGATAACCAATTAATCGGTTATGGTTTAGTGGTCGGTTTACCTGGCACTGGTGAAAAAAGTAATGCATTTTCAGCGCAAAGCTTTAAAACCATGTTGAATAATTTTGGCATCACCATGCCTGAAGGTGCGAAAGTTAAAATTAAAAATGTCGCAGCCGTTGCGGTGAGTGCGGTATTACCCGCATTCACGAAACCTGGTCAAACGATTGATGTAACGGTTGCTGCTATTGGTGAAGCGAAAAGTTTACGCGGTGGTTTATTATTGCAGACCTTCCTGAAAGGTGCTGATGGACAAGTGTATGCGTTAGCGCAAGGTAGTCTTGTTGTAGGTGGCCTTGGTGTCGAGGGGAAAGATGGTTCAAAGGTGATAATTAATACGCCTACCGTCGGTCGTATCAGCAGTGGTGCTATTGTTGAAAAGGAAGTCGCTAATCCATTTGGCGATGGTGATTTTCTCACATTTAATTTACACCGTGGCGATTTTTCTAACGCGAAACGTCTTGCTGACTCAATAAATAATCTTGTCGGTCCTAATACAGCTTATCCAATGGACGCGACGTCAGTACGCGTTCTTGCTCCTCGTGATATTTCCCAACGTGTTGCTTATTTAGCTACATTAGAAAATCTTGAATTAAAAATGGCAGATGAATCGGCAAAAATTATTGTTAATTCACGTACTGGTACCATTGTTATTGGTCAAAATGTCAGGCTAAAACCAGCTGCAATCACTCACGGTGGATTAACGGTTACCATTAATGAAACCCAACAAGTCTCACAACCCAACGCTTTTGCTAATGGTGAAACAGTGGTAACTAATAAATCGACGATTAATGTCACCCAGGAAGATGCGCGAATGTTTAAGCTTGATGCGGGGGCGACACTCGATGATTTGATCCGCGCTGTTAATCAAGTCGGTATTGCACCGGGTGATTTAATGTCAATTTTAGAAGCGCTAAAAGATGCTGGTGCATTAGATGGGCAGTTAATTATCATTTAATGACGTTTAGTTAATTCAGTACTGTTATGACTTATTTATAAGCGCGATATCCGTGATTGGGTATCGCGCTTTTTTATATATTTTGTTTCATTGTCGAAGTTGGTCTAAGAATTGCTATGTTATATATAAGGTTGAAGTTAATTTATTGTTTTTATTTAAGTTGTTGATTTTGTTTTATTTTAATTTATGCCAAATAAATGGCAGTGGTGTTTAAATATTAATTTAAAAATATGAATAACTAACTGAAAAATAATAACTATCGAAAATAGTAACGGGCTGGGTATGGATAATTCATTTAAAACAAATGTAAGCAGTAACGTCTTAGATACGCATAATCTGGATTCTTTGCGTAAAAGTGCGCTGAATAATGATGAAGCTGCATTGAAAGAAGTCGCAAAGCAGTTTGAGTCTTTGTTTACCAATATGCTGATGAAAAGCATGCGTGACGCGAATGCCGCATTTGAAACCGAAAGTCCAATGAATAACAACTACACCCAGTTTTATCGTGATATGCAAGATAAGCAAATGGCAGCGGATATGAGCCAATCAGGCAGTATGGGTTTAGCGGATGTGATTGTTAAGCAATTGTCGAATAATGGCGGCAATTATATGCCAGCCTCGTCATTGCAAGGGGATAGTAACCCATTGCAAAACTTACAGGCCAATAAGGTTGTAGGTAAAGGGGTCGTAGAAGGTAAAGACGTTGCTTCAGTCCCGGCTATTGACGAAGAGGGGAATCCTATAGCTGATGGGAAGCAAACGAATACCACATTACCAACGGTCGAAAAGCCTCGCCAGATGCAATTCAACAGTCCTGAAGAGTTCGTCACTTCATTAGCGCCTTTTGCGGACTCGGTGGCTAAACGTTTAAATGTCTCTCCGGATGTATTACTTGCTCAAGCAGCGTTAGAAACGGGCTGGGGTAAGAAGGTATCGACTGATAATAAAGGTGATAGCTCGCATAACTTATTCAATATTAAAGCAGATAAACGTTGGGAAGGCCCGACTGCAAGTGTGGATACCTTAGAGTTTACCAACGGTGTGGCTAAACGTGAAAAACATCAATTTAGAAGTTACCAAAATTTTCAGTCGAGCTTTAATGATTTTGCTGATTTCTTGCAATCAGGCGATCGTTACAGTGACGCGTTACGTAATTCTGCAGATTCGGCACAGTTCTTGAATGGTTTACAGAACGCGGGTTATGCAACAGATCCTAACTATGCAGCGAAAATACAAAACGTCATGAAACATGATGCATTTAAATAGTCTTGCTTAGTTGAGTTACTGAATAAGTAATAACTGAATATAAAGAAATACAGATAATCTATTTTGGAGTGTTGATCTGATGGTTGGAGCAGTAATCTGATGGCAAATTTATTACAAATAGGCTCGTCTGGTGTCTTAGGTCACCAGCAAATGCTTAATACCACAGGTAATAACATTTCGAATGTTAATACGGATGGATATAGCCGTCAGCGTACCCAGCATAAATCACAAACAGATAACATGGGACTTGCTCGATCCGTCACTGGTCGAGAAGTTAATAAGTTTGCACAAGCAGAGTTATTAATTGATACCAGCGCTTCTAGTAATAAAGATAAGTTTCTTGCTGAAATTACGCGTACCGATCAAGTATTGTCTGATGATTCAAATAATATGGCGGCTGGTGTATCGCAATTATTTGAATCTTTTCACACTGCTAATGATGATCCAACCTCTATCTCTAATCGTCATTTGGTTATTTCTGATGCTCAAACATTAGCTGCCAGTTTTCGAAATGTTGGTGAACAATTAAATACTCAAGCAAAAACGGCAAATAATGAAATAACAGAAAAACCAGCATTATTAAATTCATTAATTCAAGAAGTTCATGGTTTTAATAAGCAGGTGATGACCGCTGAAAATACATCTCGAGGTGCTTCTGGGACGTTACTTGATCAGCGTGATGTTGCAATCGAAGCTCTCGCAAAAGAACTTGATATATCAACGATTATGAATGACAACAAAAGCATTTCAATTAATTTACTTAACGGGCAACCGTTAGTAATGCAAGACAGTATCAGTCAATTTCAAGCTGTTGGTGGAGATCCAGATCCAAGCAATATGGAACTGGTCCTAAATATCAATAAGAATACGATGCAACTACAAGATGCAGAGCTCGGCGGGCGTATTGGTGCATTATTGGAGTTTCGTGATGAAACTGTCTATAAATCATTACGTGAAATAGGTCAGATGAGCCTTGGCATTGCCGATGCGGTTAATACTCAAAATAAAATGGGCTTGGATTTAAATGGTGAAATGGGTAAAGATATTTACACCATTCCGCCAACACAAGCGAAGCATTATTCAGGTAATTCAAACCCTGCGCATATTCTCACGTCTAAATTAATTTCTGGTCAAGGTAGTTCTCTAACAACAAGTCAGTATCAAGTAATGATGACAAGCCCATTAACATTTGACGTTTATGAAATTAAAGATGGTGAGCGGAGTACTAATCCATTAGCGGTTAGTGGTGTTTATCCTGGACCTGTTGAAGTCATTGAACATGGCTTTGAGATTGATTTTTCTGCAGCCGCGGGTGGTTTTCAAAACGGTGATAAATTTTTAATGAGTCCAACGTTATTTAATCTTAACGATTATGACGTAACACGTTCTCAGCCTGAAGATATTGCCCTAGCCTCGATCTTACAAACGAAGACTGGAACTGCCAATACAACGATGAGCCGTATTTCTGTCACTGAGATCTCTGACCCCACATTATCTTTTGCTAATAACGATTTAAACAAAACAGCACCGCAGCAGATCATTGTTAATAACAGCGGTGACTTCGATATTTATGATGGCAATGGTACTTACATGGCAACCAGTTCTAGTGCCCTAAATGGACAAGATTTATTTGAGAATGCTATCCCTCCTTTAAACCCTGGCGTGGGTTATGAAATTAAGATGGATGGTAAACCAAATCCAGGCGAAAAATTCACATTAGCTTACAATCGAGATGCCATTGCAGATAACAGTAATGGTTTAAAACTTGCTGGTTTAGAGAGTGAGAATAAGTTACATAAAAGTCATACAAGTAACGGTCAAAACCAGATGACGTTTGCTGGCGGTATTTCGGCGTTGATTTCAAGTGTAGGTAACAAAACTCGTGCAGCACGTGTTGATTCTGCGGCAAACGAAGCGAAATTAATGCAAAGCCGTAATTGGATTGAAAGTGTGTCGGGGGTCAACCTTGATGAAGAAGCTGCAAATATGGTTCGTTATGAACAAGCCTACAATGCATCCGCACAAGTCGTACGTATTTCAAAAGAAATATTCGATACCATTCTGAATGCAGCGAGGTAATTAAGATGCGATTAACCAATAATCAGATTTTTTCTCGTTCGATGCAAGACATGTCGCAAACACAAAAACGTTTGAATACGGCACATTCGCAAGTGACATCACAAGAAAAATTCAGAACATCAGGTGATGCACCTGCTGAAATTGCAAAATCGAGTTACTTGAATGACGAAATCAAAAAGAATACTCAATATCAAACTAACGGCTTGATGCTAAAAGGTACGCTTGGTTTAGAAGAAACGACACTCAGTAACTTACATATAGCGATGGAACGTGGGCGTTTGCTTTCGGTTCGAGCGCTTAATGGTACCGTAGATTCGCAAGATAGATTCGCAATTTCGTTAGAAATGGAGCAGTTACAAAAAGAAGTGTTTAGTTTGGCTAATACCAAAAATGCAAATGGTGATTTTATTTTTTCAGGTACGTCATCGCATCTACAAACGTATGTCAAAGATGCTCAAACGGGACTATACACCTACCGTGGTAATGAACAAGATAATGAAATCCAAATAGCAACAAATGTCTACGTTAGTGATGGAGATAATGGTGCACGAGTTTTTGAATCTGTGCCTGCACGCTTGACTGCTGATACCAGCAATTTGACTGGTAATATCACTGCTGCGCAAGTCGAAGTGATAGAACAGGGGGAGTATGATAATTTTCATTTCAATAATTATGATCATAGTAATTTAGCAAATAATACTTTTAAGCTCAGTGTTACTGCTCCGCTGATCCCTGGTAATAGCGATACATTTGAGATCCGTGATACCAGTAATAACCTACTACAAAGCGGAAATTACGCATCTGAAAAAGGTATTCGCTTTAATGGTGTCAAGATTACAGCGGTAGGCGCTGCGCCAGGTAGTTTAGATATCTCATTAATACCACCAAAAAATATCAATATTTTAAATACATTAGAATCCTTGAAAATAGCGCTCGCTGATACTTCACTATCCAAAGATGATTTTCGCGAGCGTATGGCTGATGCGCAGGTTGGAATTGAAAATGCTCAATATGCAGTGATGTCTACTACATCTACGATTGGTGGTCGTAATAATACCATTGAACGTGTTACTCAATCTAACGAATCATTTAAAGTGATTAACCAAGAAGCGATGGCAATTCTTACCGAGGCAGATCTTGCCGCGGCAATGACTGACTTAACTAAAGAGCAAAACATTCTTGAGATGAGCTATAAGTCATTCAACAAAATCAATAACTTAAGTTTATTTAACTCGGTGTCATAGTTTGGCACACAATTTGCTATTTTAAATATATAAATAATTTATAGACTGGTACTTAAGCACGACTTACATACAAATTATGTCACTGCTTAATCACATTACATACAGAGGGAATACTAATGGCTATATATGTAAATACTAACGTTGCGTCTTTAAACTCACAACGTAATTTAACTAACTCGACGAATGCACTACAAACGTCGTTCGAACGATTATCATCAGGTAAACGAGTTAACACTGCTGCTGATGATGCTGCGGGCTTACAAATTGGCTCTCGTTTAGAAGCACAAGTAAACGGTTTGAACCAAGGTGCGCGAAATGCCAATGATGGTATCTCAATGGCACAAACTGCTGAAGGTGCGTTAGATGAAACAACCAATATGTTACAACGTATGCGTGTGCTTTCAATCCAATCTGCCAATGGCTCAAACAGTACTGCCGATCGCGAAGCGCTAAATAAAGAGTTTGGTCAGTTACAAAATGAAATTGATCGTGTAGCAAAAGATACAACGTTTGGTGGCGAGACTTTGCTTGATTCATCGTTTAACAATGATTTCCAAGTGGGTGCTGATGCTAACCAAATAATTAATGTTAAAATTACTACAAATATGAACTCACTCGGTTTAGGTGTTGGTACTGCTGCGTCTAATGTACTTACAGCAGCGGCTGCTCAAACTGCGATCCAAGATTTGGATACGGCGATTGCGTCGGTAACAGATATACGAGGTGATCTGGGTGCGAAACAAAACCGTTTCTCATCAACAATTCGTAATTTATCAAATATCTCTGAGAATGTATCGGCATCTAAATCTCGTATTATGGATGCAGACTTTGCTGCTGAATCTGCGAAACTAGCGCAAAATCAAGTATCTCAGCAAGCTGCAAGCACAATGCTAAGTCAAGCTAATCAGCAATCTCAAGTTGCTATGTCATTATTAGGCTAAGAGGGCGGGCTCCCTCTGGCCCCTTTGGGGCCGCCTAATATATTGCTTTTACCTATATCCTTATCGTTATAGTCCTATTTAAGCGTATAGGTAAAAGTATTTCCCCCATATCTTGCCATATTACATTGCGTTCTTAATCTCAATTTCTACCATTATGTCTACCGTATTCCTTTGACTTTATTTAGCACATGACATTTATTGCTCATTTGGAATCCCCCCCGGCACAGTGGCGGCAATTTTTTGGCTTCGTCAGTAAAAGTAAAAATATATATTTATATTCAGTAGTGACATCCTTGTTAAATCAATTTAAAAACAATGATTTATGTTTTTATTTGTATGTTTTAATTATTTGGCACACTGATTGCTACATCTAAGGTATATAACATTTATTTAATTTGAAACGAGCGAAAAGGAAGATACCGTGGCCTTATATGTAAATACAAATGTAGCATCTTTAAATTCACAACGTAATTTGACGAATTCTACAAATGCGTTACAAACATCATTTGAGCGCCTATCTTCTGGTAAGCGTATTAACTCTGCAGCAGACGATGCGGCGGGACTACAGATCGGTTCTCGTTTAGAGTCTCAAGTTAATGGCTTAAATCAGGCTGCACGTAATGCTAATGACGGTATATCCCTTTCACAAACAGCGGAAGGTGCATTAGACGAAACTACGAATATGCTACAGCGTATGCGAGTATTATCAATTCAGTCTGCGAATGGCTCAAATAGTGCCGCAGACCGTGTTGCGCTAGATAATGAATATGGTCAACTGCAGGAAGAGATTAACCGTGTAGCGGAAGATACTACATTTGGTGGTATGAATTTATTAAATTCTACGTTTAATCAAGATTTTCAAATTGGTCCTGATGCGAATCAAATTATTAATGTGAAAATCACCATTAATATGGATGCCCTCGGTTTAGGCGTTGGTACTGCGACATCTGATATTTTGAATCCTTTAAATGCGCAAACAGCGATTGATAATCTAGATACCGCAATTGCAAAGGTAACAGAGATACGTGGTGACCTTGGTGCCAAGCAAAATCGTTTTTCATCAACGATCCGTAATTTAACCAATATCTCAGAGAATGTGTCTGCGTCTAAATCTCGAATTATGGATGCTGACTTTGCGGCTGAATCGGCAAAACTGGCGCAAAACCAAGTTTCGCAACAAGCGGCAAGTACCATGCTTAGTCAAGCAAATCAGCAATCGCAAGTGGCCATGTCATTACTACAAGGTTAATAGTTACAAGGTTAATCGCTTATTACTTTGGCTCGAAAGAGCCAAAGTAATATCGTTCTTTGTTCGTTACTTCTTGTTTATTCTTCACTTTTTACGCTCCCTCTGCTTTTCTATGCTTATCAGTTATATATCTTATCTGTTACAAAATAAACTTAACAATTAAGCTGTTGAAATAAATGGGTTTTTATGTTTTTTCATGCGTTTTTTTTTGAAAGTGACAGAAAAAAATAAAAATAACTCTAAAGGATGTATTTTTATTGTCGATAACTTTCATGACGATACAAATAACTGATTATTAATAAGGGCTGTATTTTATATACACAGCAGTCCTTTACAGGATTTCTTTTAGGAGACGAATATGGCTGTTTATGTAAATACCAATGTAGCATCTTTAAATTCACAACGTCATTTAGGTAATGCTACCAACGAATTACAAACTTCTTTTCAACGTTTATCATCTGGTAAACGTATCAATAGCGCTGCGGATGATGCTGCTGGTTTACAAATCGGTTCTCGTTTAGAGTCTCAAGTAAATGGCTTAAACCAAGCATCACGAAATGCAAATGACGGTATTTCACTTGCGCAAACAGCTGAAGGCGCGCTAGACGAAACAACGAACATGTTACAACGTATGCGTGTACTTTCAATTCAATCTGCCAATGGCTCAAACACTCAGGCTGACCGCGATGCACTGCAGTCAGAGTTTAATGAATTGCAAACTGAAATCACACGAGTATCAGAAGATACAACGTTTGGTGGCGAAAAGTTACTTGATGGCTCATTTGATAAAGAAATTCAAGTGGGTGCTGACGCGAACCAAACTATTGCATTAAAAATGACAACAAGTATGGATGCAGCTACGTTGGCAATCGGTAGTGCTACAACAAAGGTTTCAACTGCGGCGGATGCACAAACAGCAATCGCAGCATTAGATACAGCGCTTGAAACTGTGACTGGTACACGTGCAGACCTTGGTGCGAAACAAAACCGTTTTTCATCAACAATCCGTAATATTAGTAATATTTCTGAAAATGTATCAGCGTCTAAATCTCGAATTGTTGATACCGACTTTGCGTCTGAATCAGCTAAGCTTGCACAAACTCAAGTGCAACAGCAAGCGGCAAGTTCAATGCTAAGCCAAGCGAATCAAACCTCACAAGTAGCATTATCACTACTTTAATCGTTTAGCTTTATGTTTGCCCTGCACTTTGCGGGGCATTTTGGTCTTTGGGGGTTACTATGTCCATTGATAATAATATGGATAATAAGAGCATTCGTTTTCATCCTGACCCTGTAGTGACAAAAGAACCAGTCATTACGAATCCTGCCGTTTCAATTCCACCTATCGAAAACGAACTATCTGTTGAAAACCCATTATCTGAACCAGAAGTTGCGAATGATATAAATTTGGAACAAAAATTGCTAGAAGCAAAGGATACGTTACAAGCTCATTTTGATGTTAATAATAAGAAGCTAAATTTTAGTGTTCATGGTGACACTGGCCGCTTAGTTGTTAAAGTTGTTGATCCTGAAAGTGGTGAAATACTTAAAGAACTACCATCAGAAGCGGTATTAAAGATGGCAACTAACATTGAAAAGTTTCAAGACAATATATCCGCTAGTTCAGGTCTCTTATTTGATGAGATGGTTTGACTAATATAGCGTGATAGAATAGTCGGATGTTTAATGTGACAGGCAACTTATTGCCTATCACATTACTATTGATGAAAATTAAGGATACGCATGGCTGGTATTACGATGGCAGGTTCAGGTTCTGGTTTAGATCTGGAAACTATCATTACAACATTTGTAACTGCTGAAAAAACGCCAAAAGAAACACGCTTAAATAAGAAAGAAGTTGACCTTACAACGGAGTTATCTGGTATTGGTACGCTGAAATCGGGCTTGGCTGATTTTAAGGCAATTACCGGCCAATTGGGTAATGTGGATTCTTTTTATCAAAGTAAAACTAATATTCGTTATCAAGGTCGAAATATCGAGCAAACTACTGCCGGTGGTGATAGCGCAGCGTTGCCGATCACTATCCAAACGAAAGGTGTGGTACCAAAAGGTGCATTTGATGTTGAAGTGAAGCAGCTTGCACAGGGTGCGAGATTAGAGTCTGATTTTTTACCCGGTCGAGAAACAAAACCTGGGCAGGGTATGCTGTACTTTGATGCAGGTAAAGATACTTTCCAAGTGAATGTTAATGTCACTGATACTTTACAAGATATTCAGAAAAAAATTAACGATGCGCCTGACAACTACGGTATTAGTGCCAATGTAATTAGCTCTGATCTGGGGGCTAAAATTGTCTATACCTCAGAAAAAAGCGGTAAAGAAAATGATTTATCGGTTTTCACCTCGGACTCGAGTTTGAGTGTTATTTCATCCAATATGAAGGGCCATCCAGCCACCGATGCAATTATTACGGTGGATGGAAATACTATAACTAAAGATACTAATGTCTTTAATCATGCGGTATCAGGCGTCACAATTACTGCCAATAGTTTGACTAAACTGAACGAGCCTGCCAATTTTTCAACGTCGACAGATCATGCTGCAGTGCAAGAACTCATTTATGGTTTTGTAGATGGTTATAATACCTTGATGGACAGTATTAATGTATTGACCCACCCTGAGACGGGTGTCTTGAAGTATGACTCAAGTGCACGAAGTATCAAACAGCAACTGCAGAGTATTACCGGCGGTGTGGTTAATGATGCCAACAAGAAAATAAACACTTTATATGGCGCAGGTATCTCGTTAGAAGAAGGTGGGATGTTAGCGATTAACCCATTTGGCATGAGTGGGTCTAAGTCCGGTACCCAACGTTTAAACGACGCTGTTAATGACTCATTAGATGATCTTGGCAAACTTTTTGCAGGGACTAATGGTATTGCGGCACAAGTGAATAGCGTGTTGGCTAATAGTTTGGGAAATAAGGGGATGATTTCTCAGCAGGAAAATATGCTGAGTGAGAATTTACGCGATATTGGCGATGACCGCGCTAAATTGGATCGTTATATTTCATCATTTGAAAATACGTTACGGAAGAAATATACCGCCTTAGATAATACGGTGTCACGTTATAATGCCACCGGTGATTATATTCGTAATGTATTAGGTTAATCATATTATTTTTTAGTATTTAAATAAATCAATAGTTAGGTAAAAAACATGAGAGCTAATATAAGACGTTATCAGCAAGTCAGCCGAGAAAGTGGTATTTCTACTGCTGATAACCACCAAGTGATTTTTATGTTGTTACAGGGATTATTAGATTCTGTAGCGGTAACAAAAGGCTGTATTTTACGTAAAGATATTGAAGGTAAAGCCAAAGCCATTAATAAATCAATTAATATAACATCTGGTTTGATCGATGGTATTAACCATAAGATTCACCCCGAAATTGGTGAAAATTTTGATGCGCTGTATCGTTATATACAAGTGCGTTTAAATGATGCGTCATTAGAGCGCTCAGTCGAACCGCTAGATGAAATCACTGCATTAGTCACACCGATTAAAGATGCATGGTTAAACATTCCTCAAGCGGAAAAAGAAAAAGCGGAATCTATTCGTAAGCAAGCTAGCGGTGCTTAATGATGGATGTCACTGACGTTGAATTAATGGCGAGTATATCGGCTATCTCCGCGCAAGCAAAACAAGCAATTATAGAAGAACAGTTGGCTGAATGTGATCAACTATTAATCCAACGTCAGATTTTAATTGAGCAGTTAGTCATGCGATCAAATCCTGCTCAATCCCTTAATACCCATGCTTTTCTTACTCAGTTAATGGCGGATGACCAAACGCAAATAGCCTCATTAAAAGAATCGAAAATAGCCCTTGAATCACAGCAAGTCATCACTAAGCGTAGTGCCAAATCAATTAATCGCTATCTTACTATTAAACAATTTTAGGTTGTTATTATGGACCATTTAAATCACGATATTGCCGCACAGATTACTGCGCTAGAATCACAAGAGCAACTGCGTAAAAAACAGGTGAGCTTGGCTCATGCCATCGATGCGATTAACGCTAAAGAACGACCTAGCGCAGACCCTATCGCCTTATACCATGCGAATATGCGTGCGTTTGAGCAGTATATTCCTGATATTTACCAATCTTTTGTCAATTATCAACCAACTAAATTTGAATTAACTCGAGTTGATGACGTATTACATTTGGTTGATGTGGATAATAATTTGGTATTAGGTGAAGATTATTTTCATGATAGTTTGATTGATTTTGAGCAGTATCGCGTTAATCCACAACTTGCTCGTATCGATTTTTCGGAAGAGATTGAGAGTGTTGGTGATTTCATTCATGTGAAATATCTTAATCAATTTATTCGGGCGTTAAAGGGAATTAATAGCAAACATAAAGAAGAGTTTGTGTTGCCTGAAGCGGTTAATATGATGGTGTGTTTCGGCTTAGGTTTAGGTTATTTCTTACCTGAAATGCTTAGTAAACATAGTGTGAAACGGTTATATATTTATGAACCAGAGAATGATTTTTTCTATGCGAGTTTATTTACGCTAGATTGGGCTGATATTCTACAACGTCTAGATGATAGTGGCAGCAGTTTACATTTGTGCCTCGGGGCAGATGAAGATGTCTTTTTTAATGATATTTCCTACCAATTAATGACCAAAGGTCGTTATGACTCGACATTTAGTTTTTGTTATCAGCATTACCAAACAGAACAAACAAATAGCGCGTTAGAAAAATTCAATCAGAAAAATTTTCATGTCGCGTTCGGTTTAGGCTTTTTTGATGATAGCTTAATGGCGTTAGCACATCAGTACCATACCTTAAATAGTCACGTGCCTTTACTCGCGAAAGTTGAACCGCTACCAGAATGTGCAACACGCTCTGTGTTTATATTAGGGAATGGTCCCTCACTTGATGAGCATATTGACTATATTCGTGAAAATCGAGAAAAGGTATTACTTGTTAGTGGAGGGACGACAATTCGTGCTTTACAACAATATGGTATTACCCCTGACTTCCATCTAGAAATGGAGCGAACTAAGGTGACCTATACGGTTTTAAAATCGGTTGCTGATGATGCCTATTTAAGATCAATACCACTCTTAACGTTAAACACAGTGACACCTGATGTGCTCAATTTATTTGATCGCAGCTTAATGGGGTTAAAATTGCAAGAGCCTTCAACTGAGATTATTTTGAATTCAGAGTTAGGCTGTGACAGTGATAATTTAACGCAGTTGGTCTTTGCTAATCCGACAGTGTCTAATTTAGCCTTATCTTATTTCACGCGAATGGGTTTTAAAAACATTTACTTGTTTGGTATTGATCTTGGTTTTTCTGGTGATGCGCATCACAGTAAAAAAAGTATTTATTACCATGAAACTGGAGAAGATAAGTTATTATTCGATAAGAAAAAACTATCTGGTTTTGTCTCTCCGGGTAATCATGTTGAAGAAGTCGAAACAACAATGATTTTCCAAATGTCAGCGAAAGGCATGGGGGAATTATTAGATTTTTATCCAGATGTTAAATGCTACAATCTCGGCAATGGTATCAAGATCAAAAATGCCGTACCAACTTATCAAACTGATGTTGTATTGACAGATGAAGTGTTTGATAAAACTGAATTTGTTGATCGTATGTTGGCACATTATTCTGTGGATACGACGGTGTTAGCGAAGCAGTACAGTGCGGTCTTAGAGCAAGATATATTTGTCCATTTTGTCGATGAAATGATTGCGATGGTTAAATCCCCCGTTGCCAGCCGTTATGATGCATTAGAGCAACTACAACAACAATTTATGCTATTAAATAGCCAGCTTAAGACGAAACATGCGTTCTTAGTTGAGTTATTAAACGGTACGTTACAGCATTGTCATGCCGCACTTATTAAAATGTTGTTGTTACCAGCAGATGCTGATCAAGGTCTTGTTTATTATCAACAGGGCATTGATATTTATATTAATTACCTTGAAGAAGCTAAGGTGAAATATAAGCGAGAACTGTTCGAAGTTGATCAAACTGACATTTCAGATATTTGGAAATAACAGACGTTAGTTTACGTTGGGCTTATTTCACTAAGTAACGTAAAGTCGACGGATAAGACCAATCCTCACTATTATTCAGGTATGTAATCATAAGCCATTCAGATAGTTTGGCTTATGATGAAAACATATTTTAATACCTTTCCTCGTATTATTATCCGCACGACGATCAGATTTGGGTTTAGTGCCATATCAGGGTTAATTATCAGTATATTGCATGATGGAACACGATTACCTATGAGCATGGTGATTAGTGGTTGTGGTATATTATCTTTTCTCAATTATTTTATACTGACGGATAGAGCAAATAAGGACAGTTAATGCGAATTGAATTTATTAGTACTGGCGACGAAGTATTATCAGGTCAAATTGTCGATACCAATGCGGCATGGATATCACAATATTTTTTTCATCAAGGTCGCGAGTTTACTCGTCGTCATACTGTCGCTGATGATTTAGAGTCGCTTATTGATATCATAACGGAAACAAGTCTTCGTGCTGATGTGGTGATCATGAATGGCGGTTTGGGTCCAACGTCAGATGATTTAAGTGCTGAGGCTGCGGCGAAAGCGATGGGCGTGCCACTTACATTATCGCAAGAATGGTATGATCATTTAGTGTCTAAATATGGCCAATTCAATCGTACTTTTTCTGAGAGTGATGAAAAACAAGCTTGGTTACCACAAGGTAGCGAAGTTGTTGATAATCCTATTGGTACTGCATGTGGTTTTAGTTTTCAATTTAATCGTGCTCGTTTTTATTTTACACCTGGGGTACCAAGTGAATTTAAACACATGGTTACCGAGCAAATATTACCCGATATCCAACAACGTTTTACGCCAGTAAAAATACCCACTTTAATCAAGATTAAAACATTTGGTATCTCGGAATCTGTGTTGAATGAGCGCTTAGCCGCATTGTCACTTCCACAGTCAATTACGTTGGGGTTTCGTGTTGATTTTCCTACTGTTGAAGTGAAATTATTATCAATAGTCCAAGCTGATTTAGCGAAGGCTAGAGAGCGAGTACTTGCAGAGCTTGGTGAGTTTGTATTGTTCGAAGGGGATTGTTCGTTTGCACAATACTTGCAAAATATAATACTCGAGAAAGGACAAACATTATCGCTTGCGGAGTCTTGTACTGGTGGACTTATCGCGAGTGAATTAATTGCTGTCGCAGGTAGCTCTGGTTACCTTGATTCGAGCCATGTTACTTATAGTAACGAATCTAAGAGCCGTTTAGTCAATGTCGATAAAACGACGATAGCTAACCACGGAGCTGTTTCAATAGAGGTTGCTGCCGAGATGGCTGAAGGCGCGATGTTGAATGCAGGGGTTGACTTTGGTATTGCTGTGTCCGGTATTGCTGGTCCGGGTGGCGGTAGCGAAGCAAAGCCTGTAGGTACCGTTGCATTTGCTCTGGCGAGTAAGACACATACTTACAGCCAATTGTTATTTATTCCCCGTAGGAATCGACAGGGGATCAGAACTGTTGCGCTATATATTGCGCTAGATATGTTAAGAAGGGAGCTACTGGGACTTGATTTAGCAGCAGAATTTGGTTCGATAGAGCGCCGAGGCTATTGTGATACTGTGAGCTGTTAGTACGGTATTACAGTTTGTAGATTATATTATTCTAGCTGCGCAGTGATGATTTAAGTTATCAAATAATCACTGCGTAGTTCGTTACCATTTCTGTTTAGGTTGAAACAGCAGATCTAATTCATTCTTTTCGTTTTCTTTTTCTTGGCGATCTTTTAAATCATCTGATGAAGCTTGAGTGAGTTGTTCATTCACCTCATTAAGCAAAGTGGTAAGTGTTTGCTGTTTATTAATAAGGGACTCATTTTTATCATTAATATTATTTAAGGTATCTATACCCTTACGGAGTAATTGCTTGCAAGAACCAAATTGGCTCGTTGCCCGTGCTTCATAAGCCCGTTTCAATAAATTATCAATGTTGACGTTAAGTTGCATCAGTTCAAGTTTACGATCTTCAATCACAAATGTTTGGGTATTAAGTTTGCTTTTTGCATGCTCGACACGTAATACTGCGCGAATTTTTTTAATTTGTTGTAATAATATAATCGCTTCTCGATCTGAATTCGGAGAGCGAAACATTTTGTTATCAGTCTGAGCTGGTGCATCTTTTAATTGGGCCATTTGCGCTTTGACATTCGCTAAGCGTTGACGTACTTGCGGTAGGGAAGGCTCCATTTGCAATGTCGTTGCAAGTGAATCGTGCATACGACTGTGTAGCACTAGTGTAAGCACTTTACTGTAAGGTAATGATGTTGAGTTTAGCAGTAATTCTTCAGCTTCTTCAATGACTTGTCTATGCTTTATGATTATCTGGCGCTTTTCGGTTTCAGCTTTACGCTTGTACTGTAAAATGATGTTATAACCGATCACCAAAAATAGTAAAACAGCAATCGCGATAATCATAAGAGTGAGCTTCATTGTATAATAGACCTAATTTTGCTGCAGTATATAGATATTACTATAAATACTTTAGTTAAGGTAGTGTTAACGTGAAGATCCCCCCACCAAGACTACCACCATTTTTGAGTTCGATATGTCCGACTTCCCCTTTAATTATATGCGCGTTAGCAATTAATCGAGCAAAATATAAGCCTAATCCAGTACGTCCTTGTTTACAACTTAACTCACCCATTGCACTGTGTTGAGCTTGCAACATGCTGTCTGGGTAGCCATCACCGTTATCGGCAATTTCGATCACAAGTTTTTTATTTACGATATTAGCTGTAACTAAGATCTTTCCTTTGCTATAGCGCAATGCGTTGATAAACACATCTGATAATAAGTAGTTTATTAAATTGTGATCGCAATACCAAGCGAGATCGATATCGATATTAATACTAATTTCAATATTATTACTATCACTGTACATTTGATTTTTAATACAAAATTCATTGAAATAATCAGCAATAAAGCATTCTGCAATGTTTAATGGTAGCTGATCTTTTTCATCTCGATACAGAGAGAGTACTTGGATTAAACTACTGTTCAGTCGTAATACTTCATAATGTAAATCAGCGAGTTTAGCGCCGTGTTTACGGTCATCTTGCGAGGCTTTAATGTCTGCAGACATTGATTCAATCGATTGTAACAGTAGGCATAATGAATTTTTCATGTCATGTACTGCAGATGTGAGTATCAACGCATAATCAACTGTGTCTTTGCTTGGTTTAATGTTATCGTCTAAAGGTGTCATTATTATCTTTGACTGGCGTTATAGGGTAATGACCTCTAGGATATCTTATTAACAAGAAATAACAGTATTCTGCTATCGTTTTGTTAGAATACAATTAATTATTTGGAATATAGAGCACATCACGAATGAAGTTACAGCAATTTAGATACATAGTTGAAGTCCTAAATCACAATTTGAATGTGTCTGCGACAGCAGAAAGTCTTTATACTTCGCAACCTGGCATTAGTAAACAAGTTCGTATGTTAGAAGATGAACTCGGTGTACAGATCTTCGAACGTAGCGGCAAGCACCTCACTAAAGTGACACCTGCTGGTAAAGATATTATTCGTATTGCTGCTGATATTCTAGGCAAAGTTGAGAGCATTAAAGCTGTTGCTAGTCAACACACGCACCCCTCTAAAGGTACGTTAAATATTTCGACTACGCATACCCAAGCGCGTTATGCATTGCCAAAAGTAATTAAAGGCTTTATTGAACGTTACCCTGATGTATCACTAAATATGCATCAAGGTACACCTGCACAAATCAGTGATTCAGTTTCTAAAGGTACTGCTGATTTTGCTATCGCCACTGAAGCATTGCATTTATACAGCGACCTGGTAATGCTGCCTTGCTATCACTGGAACCGTTCAATTATTGTTAAACCGGGTCACCCATTAACGAAAGTTGGTAAGATCACGGTTGAAGATATCGCAAAATATTCCTTGGTGACTTATGTATTTGGTTTTACTGGTCGTTCAGAATTAGATTGTGCGTTTGATGCAGCGGGATTAGAGCCTAAAATTGTCTTTACCGCAACCGATGCTGACGTGATTAAAACATACGTGAAATTAGGCATTGGTGTCGGTGTTTTAGCGACAATGGCATTTGATGACGAAATTGATGATGATTTAGTACGCATCGATGCAAGTCATTTATTTACCTCGAGCACGACTAAAATTGGTTTCCGTAAAGGGACGTTCTTACGTACTTACATGTATGATTTTATGGAACGATTTGCACCGCATTTAACGCGAGATATTGTTGATAAAGCGATTATGTTAAAAACAGCAGAAGAGATTGATGAGATGTTTAAAGATATCCAGCTATCAACGAGATAACTAGATAACTAGATAACTAAATAGTATTCACTCGGCTAACACTGTGTACTTAGCCGAGGGTATTTTCAGCCTGTTTAGTTACCTTTTTTGGCTTCTTTTTGACTGTACTTTTATGATTACTTTTTATTTTCCTCACTTCTTTCTTCGCAGACCCCTGCACGACGGTAGAGCAAGCATTATCGTTAATCACACTAATTAACGCATGCATACTTTGTGACAGACTATCATCATGGGTAAGCCGTGTTATTTGTTCTCTGACAATATCGATAGCACTACTCATCACGACTTGTTCTAACTCTGTAAAGGCATCTTCGATGTAACCGGATAATTTCGTCAGATCAGGCAGATTTGTTCGACATGCGATTAAACCCACATTGAGATTATTCATGTAACTGTACAGTGTTATATTTAGTGACATGCCAGGTGGTAATGCTGATAATGGGAAACATTCTTGCATTTCTGCGCCCATCATATACATGGGCTTGCGCGGCCCTGGCACATTTGAGATTAGCACATTACCGACCGGTGGTAACACATCATCGAGTTTCAATAACTCACTGATTACCGCTAACCCCTGACTTGCCAGTGTGTAACTCGTTAGCGCTTCATCTGATAATGATCTTGCTTCTTTCTTTAATTTATTACAAGACTCTTTAATAGCCATTAATCGAGCGAGTGGTGCTGTATTGCTGTGACCTAATTCCACCATAGTAATTGCAATGCGGTTGTTTGATGTGGTGTCGTTCAGTGTTCTAAGACTCACAGGGATTTGTGCTGTTAGCGGCTGCTTAAGTTTATAATTAAGGTCGGATAAATAATGATGTAATGCAATATCACAAATACACACCACGACATCATTGATCGTCGTTCCGGCTATTTTGCCTATGTTCTTCACTCGTGAAAGTGGCAGTACGCTGGTTGCGGCGCGGCGAGCACGTTTAGGACTGACTGAAAACGGCGTTTTGGGAGCTGTAAATGGCGTTGGTATACTGGTTTTATAAACGTTGACAGCTTGTAATAACAACCGAGATCCAAGTCCAATAATCGAGGGTATTGCACGTACTTGTTTTGTTAATAAAATGCTGTTT